>Ga0208765_1000229_pt1 | contig 36696 bp, 35 predicted proteins | sample ETNtaG_2_FD_185783 | JGI IMG/M metagenome (GOLD analysis project Ga0208765, IMG submission 185783) | Marine microbial and viral communities from oxygen minimum zone, Eastern Pacific Ocean - ETNP201406SV203 (SPAdes) (version 2) | ecosystem: Environmental > Aquatic > Marine > Oceanic ...
GAGAACAATATTCGGATAATATCGGATCCGTTAGGATCAATTTCCCTTCCAGGACGACCAGCATGGTTGAATGCCCTGCCCAGACAGCAAACCGCTGCGGTGCATTCGCCAGATCATCCATAGTAAATACAGTAACATTCTTCTTTTTGATATCATCTACATCGGGACGGTCTTCCATGATCATTTTTATCAGATCACCAAAAGACTTATTCTCTTTTTGATCATCCAGGTAGGGGTTTGTAAACCCCTCCCTTGTGTGGTGGGTTTTACTGGGATCATAATAGGGATTTGAGTTTTCTCCATAGGAGATACCCAATACCAAAAAACAGAGAATCGCCGGCAGCAAATTAGATTTAAACATGGGTTGAAATTATTTCAAAAACCTAATTAATCTGAGGCGCAATCGTAACCATGGTTGATTTAAAACCAGGTGTCTTGCTGCGCCGGTCCGATTGTGCCGAAATCAATACATTGCTTTCTGGAAAATAAGTGGCCACATTTCCAGGCGGAATATCAAAACCTTTTACAGCTACCCCTTCCATAGATCCAATATCATTTTCAATGGTGACCTTGTCTCCTTCTTTGAGACGCAATGCCACCATATCATTGGTGTTCATCAGCACGGTCCAGCGATGATTTACATTCCTGTAAGAATCATATTCCTCATAGATTATGGTATTGAATTGCCCCTCGCTGCGGATACTGGCCATCCGGAATTGCCCTTTTTCTCCATTTGGTTCTGGAATATTGACTGTTGTAAACAGGGCTTTTTTATCACCTGTGGCAAATCCCGGCTGGTGAAATGTCCGGCCTTCGATCTGGAATTCTTTCCTGATCTCATCCAGCGCTTTTATCTTTCCAAACCCGGGAATAATCCCGCCGATGGTATCACGGATATGCCGATGATTTTTCAAAGCAGAAAAATTCACCTTCTCATTTCCAACGACATCTTCCGCAATTGCAGCAATTATTTCCACCTCAGAACGAACATTATCCAGCCGAATCTGCCCACCATCACTCATACGTACAAAATTGAACATGGATTCCTGGGTGGTGGGTTGCTCTTCTTCATCCCTGGCTGCTACAGGAAGGATTAGAGTGTTTTGGCCTTTTCCAGAAAAATGGCCTTCGTTCAGCGTGGTTGTAAGAAAAACTTTAAAGGGAATATTCCCCAGGGCCTTGTCAGCAAAGACTGCATCCGGTGAAGCAGCATAGAGGTTGCCGCCCATTAAAAAGGCAAAATCAATTTCACCCCGCCCCGCCGCCTGCAGGCACGAAATAGTATCCATACCCGGTTTCTTTGGATAGGGGACATCCATTTCTTTTTCCAGGTTCATCAATATTTTTTTTCCCAATGACGGTACCACACCCATGGATCCCACCCCCTGGACATTGGAATGGCCCCGAAGCGGCAGCAACCCGGCATTTTTTCTTCCGATCATGCCCCGGAGAAGGGCCAGATTCACGATGGATTCCACATTCTCTACCCCATGCAAATGTTGAGTAATGCCCATACACCAGGCGAAGACTACATTTTCCGCTTGGACATAGAGTGCAGCCAGTTCTGTGATCTTGCTGCGCCCAACACCGGATGAGTGCTCTATATCTTCCCAGGGTGTAGCAAGAATATTCTCTGAAAAATTGCCGTAGCCGCTCGTGTAATGTTCGATATACCTTTGATCTATATGTTTTCCTTCTATCAAAACTTTGGCAATACCCTTTAACAGTGCAATGTCTCCTCCGATATGAGGCTGAACGTAGGTAGTTGCGATCTCATGATCACGTAAGACCATGGCCCGCCAGTCGCTGGGAACAGTGAATTTTACCAGTCCCGATTCTCGCAATGGATTAACAATAATGACCTTTCCACCCCGCCGCCGACAATGCAGGAGTTCTTTCATGAACCGCGGGTGATTGGAAGAGGGGTTCGCACCCATGACCCAGATCATGTCCGCATGCTTCAAATCATCCAGTATCACCGTGGCAGTGCCGCTGCCGATGGTTCCGCTCAGTCCTACACCGGAAGCCTGGTGGCAGTAATAAGAACAGTTATTTATATTGTTCGTCCCCAGGACTCTGGCAAACACCTGCAGCAGGAAAGCCGCTTCGTTGGAAGACCTTCCTGAACTGTAAAAGAAGGTACGGTCGGGATCAGCCTGTTTTAGTGCCCTTGTCAGCCGGGGTAGAGCCTCCTGCCAGCTGATGGGCATATAACGATCATTTCCTCCGGTATTCCATAAGGGTGTATTAAGCCGGCCCAGACGTTCCAGGTTAATGGGCCGCATGGCTTTGAATTGCGTTATGGTATTATCCTCGAACAATTTCTCCGGAATCGGATCTTGTATATCCGTGAGCTGGGCCTGGATACTCTTTTTACAGATTTCCGGGAAACTGCCGGCCTCATTGACCATACCTCCCTTCTGACCGCCCATGCCCAATGCGCAGGTCTTGCATGTATTCCTGGAACGGACAGCATTGAAAAATTTCCTGTATCCCACGGTCCGGGCTGTCTTAAGGGAGCTGACTATGGAACTGAATCCGGAGACTGGCGGGCTCATACTATGTGTATAACTATTTTCTTCACTTTGGAAATTCTATTCAATAACAACCCGCACTGCAACCGGATCACTGGACTGCAGGTTGATATCCCGCGCTGTAAAGACCCAGTCATAGACGGCGGCCATGGTCTGGGAATTGATAACGATCTGGTTGCAAAAGAGTCCGTCTCCTGCAAGGGTGTCCCCGCTGGTATGTCCGGCTTCAATTAATGTATCCAGCCCACCGTCATCAAAAAGAGAGAAATATGTGCTGTCGTCCCACAAGGAGTCTGCAGTGACCACGTAAGATGTAAAACCGGCGATATCGATGGTCCCCAGACCATTCCCATCGGTGATCTGGGCAGTGATAAGGTATAAACTGTCTGCACCAGGGCCGGGGCGAACAATGGTATCCGGGGCGGTGGTATATAAAATAACCGGCGGGGGCCCAAAATCCACTTCCAGGATATTACTTTTCGATTTCAGACCCCAGTAATCTTCAACGGTAATTTGATAGAACTTTTCCGTAAGCACAAAAGGTGCCGTATAGGATGTATCCAGGCTGTTGGTGGAAAAAAATAAAATAGTATCCTGCTCCGTATTTTCCAGCCGCAGCATACTCAAGGTATAGGAAACAAAATCGGAGTCTGTATTTGTGGTCCATGAGAATTTATGCAGCCCATTCACTTCCTGGGTCGGGTTCAGGGTCACCGGCGTGGGGACAGCATCGATCAATCGATAGCCATTGCCGGTGGATGTATAATTGTAGATATCAATCACTTTCAGCCAGTAATAGTGCACCACACCTGGATTAAAATCTGTTGTAGTGTAACTGGTCACACTGGAGTCACTGATGGTGGCTATGGTTGTTTTCTGGCCGTTATAGGATTCCGAAATAAGGATCTCGTAGGCCTGAAGATCCGCTTCGGCCGAGGGTGCCCAGGTAATGGTCATTTTTGTTTGATTGTAGGAAATATTGACAATATTCTGCGCTTGGGGGGCAGAGTTGGAATTATCCACCACCAATGCTATAGGCAGAGATAGAGCTGAATTATCTGACAGATCAGTCGCAACTGCCTGCAACTGATACTCGTTATTTTCATAATGGGTGCTGTTCCATTCTACTGCATACAGTGTATCCACTCTTTCTCCCATATATGCCAGCGTGTCATTGATTAATAATTCCACCCTGTCGATACCTTCATTATCCTCTGCGTAAGCAGTAATAATCACCATTTCACTAACCACTGACCCCGTAGCAGGGGTTAATATATATACATCAGGCGGCGTTGTATCTTTCTCTACCTTTGGTGGTTCACTGCAGTCCAACGAAATAAATACCAGCATGGGCAACAATATGGAATGTTTTTTCACACTTCAAATCTAACCAAGGTACTGTCATAAACAAAAAATAGGCTGGAAAAATACAGTCTTCCTTAGGGAAACTGTTGAATGAAATACTAAATTCCAAAATGGCATTTCTATTTATGTGGTCTATAAACCATGACGAATAATTTGTACAATTCAAAGGGAAAGTTCTTTTCAAAAATAACCTGGAAATATATTGGCTGGGCAGGTGCTGCACTGGTGATCTTTGGCTATTATCTCAATGCCAATGAACTTACATCCTCATGGCTGGTCTGGTTTACTGGGAACCTGTTTGTTGGTCTTTATTCGATCTACAAAAAGGCGTACTCTACTGCCGCTATGTCATTCATTATCATGGCTATGAATATTTACGGCTACCTGCAATGGATCTCATGACCTTTGCCCATCAGTTACCACCTGTATAACAGGCTAATGAAACCGCTTGTACCCACTGCTGATTTCCCCAAAAGAGATGATTTTATTTATCTGAATGCTGCCAACGTTGCCTTAATGTACGAGGGCTGCAGAACCGCCATCTCTGATTGGTATAACGATGTTGCATTCAATGGCAGTAACAATTTTAATGAATTAGCTGAAGCGGATGTTTTTGATTCAATTCATGATCTTGCAGCACAGTTATTTAACGTTAATCCTACTGATATTGCTGTTGGATCCAGTGCCACAGAATTACTTAGTTCCCTGGCTTGGGCCATTGCGCCTAAAAAAGGAGAAAATATTATCAGTACCGATATCGTGTTCCCCAGCACTGTATATCCCTGGCAGCGGGTTGCCAATGCTACTGGAGCTACTCTAAAACTTGCACAATGTAAAGACGATTATCTGGACCTAGATGATATAGTAAAACTTATGGATCAACAAACAGCGGTGGTTTGTATATCCCATGTAGAATACGGCAATGGACAGGTATTCGACCTGAAAAAATTATCTGATGCAGCACATGAAGCTGGTGCACTATTTATTGTTGATGCGACCCAGTCTGCCGGAGCCATACCCATTGATGGAAAAACAGGTTTTATTGATGCCCTGGTCTGTGGTGCCTACAAATGGCTTTGCGGTCCATTTGGTGCTGCTGTAATGTATATTAATCCTGAGTTACAGCATAATTTAGAACCAGGCCTTGTGGGTTTCCGCAGCCATAAACATATGTGGGACCTGGATCCCGGAAGAATTGAATATCCGGATACGGCAAAAAAATTTGAATTCAGTACTATGGCTTTTGGCTGTGCCAGAGGCCTGGAGGCTTCCATTAGCTATATATTGGATATTGGAGTAGAAACTATATGCACTCATAACCGTTTATTAACTGATCAGCTGATTGCAGGTCTTATAAAACAAAATGCCCGAATATTATCTCCAGTGAATGAAAAGGAACGATCAGCTATTGTAGCTGCAAATTTTGAAGGGTATGATTCAGCCGCTCTTGTTCAGAAATTAAAGGATCAACAGGTTTTTGTATCTCTCAGGGCGGATACAATACGATTTTCTCCCCATTTCTACAATACAAAGGAAGATATTGGAACCACGTTAGATCATATCGATCAGCTCTTAATAACAGAAAAATAGTCCATTATCGCAGATACCCTTTTATTTGCTGTAATTCAATACGTAATAAAAAATAGTTCCCTAAACCCTGCTGCACATGGCATCTTCTGTCAGGATCTAAGGTCACTGGGTCTAATAGGCAGTTTCCTGATTCTTTTTCCTGTAGCGGCAAATACCGCATTGGCAACTGCAGGGGCAATTGGCGGCAAACCTGGTTCGCCAACCCCGCCGGGCTGCTCCTTACTGTTAACAATATGGACTTCTACCTGGGGCATTTTATCTATACGTAATACTTCAAATTCATGAAAATTGCTTTGGGCCACCGCGCCCTTTTCAATGGTGATCTCTCCGTTTAGGGTCGCAGAAAGTCCATAAACAATACTGCTTTCCATCTGGGCTTCTACAATGGATGGATTTACCACTTGCCCGCAATCAACAGCACACACCACCCGATGAACTGTAACGCTTCCGTCTTTTTGAACAGAAACTTCCGCAATCTGGGCAACGTAGGATCCAAAAGATCCGTGACAGGAGACACCTTGAAAGATGTCTTCTGACAAACGGCGGCCCCATCCTGCTTTCCTGGATGCCATTTTTAGTACCCCGGCACTTCGTGGTGAATTTTCCAGCATTTTTAAACGATATTCTACCGGATCTTGATCAGCTCCAAAGGCCAGTTCATCTACAAAGCATTCGTTTGCATAGGCGTTTTGAGAATCATACACCGACCGCCACCAACCTACCGGGACATCCGTATTCGCTGATTTATACTCCACTCGAATATTTGGAATTGAATAGGCCAACTCCTTTGCCCCAGCCAATGCTATTACATCCAGTTTATCTTTGAATGGCACTGGATATTTAAACATTTGTCCAAAAAGAATGGATGGGGCCACTACTTTATGGGTCCAGGCAATTGTTTCCCCAGTTTCACTAAGACCGCCTTTCAATATATGCCGCGACGCAGGGCGGTAATAGTCATGGCGCATATCATCTTCCCTCATCCAGATAAGTTTTACGGGTCTGCCCATATGCATAGACACTTCCAGACCATCGTTTATGAAATCATTAAAGGCACGCCGCCCAAATCCGCCGCCAAGAAAAGTTACATAAATTTCAACTTTATCCATTGGCAGCCCGGTGATCTCAGCCGCTTGCTTCTTGGCCGAATGAGGGAATTGCGTGGGTGCCCATATCCGGCAGCGATGATCCTGCACATCCACAACACAGTTCATAGGTTCCATAGTGGCATGAGCCTGGAAGGGTACTTTGTATACAGCTTCTATAATATTCTCAGTCTTCTTTAGTGCTTTTCTTGCATTTCCATCATTTCTACCTACTGCACCTTTTTTTTCACTTTTTTTCTTAAAATATTTGGCAATGGATTCATTATCTAAATCTTTATTGGGACCTTTATTCCAAGTGATATCAAGAGTTTTTCGCCCCTGTAAGGCAGCCCAGGTGGATGCACCCACAACCGCTATGCCATTTTCCACTTCGAATATATCCAGAACACCAGGGACTCGTTTCGCTTTGGCATCATTCACCTTTTGCAATTTTCCGCCAAAAATAGGACAGCGTATGATAAAAGCATGAACCATATTCGGCAAATCCACATCCATAGCATACTCCGCTGTACCATTGACCTTCAGGGGTGTGTCCGTTCTGGGAATATTCCTGCCAATAATACGAAAATCCTGGGGATCTTTCAGGATAACGTTATCAGGAATTTTCAGGCCCGACGCCGTTATGGATAAATCCCCATAGCTCAGTTTTTTTCCATTGACTCGATTCAGGACAAGACCATTTTCCCCGTAGCAATCTTGTTTAGGAACAGACCATTTTCGGGCGGCTGCTTCTAAAAGCATCTCCTTAGCTACCGCACCTGCTTTCCTCAATTTTTCCCACGAAGAGCGTACCGATGCACTGCCGCCTGTTCCTTGATTGCCAAATCGATCTTTATCAACAGGAGCCTGAATAACCTGGATCTTGGACCAATCCAATTCCATTTCCTCAGCGATGATCATTGGCAGAGCTGTCCAAACACCTTGACCCATTTCTGACTCATCGACTGCTATGGTTACAATATTATCGGGACGGACCGTTATCCAGGCATTGGGACTAAAGGGTATACCAGATGCTGAGTCCGAAGCCAAAATTTTATTTTTAAACGGCAGATAAAAACCAATCGCCAGACCCGTTCCTGCAGCAGATGCGATTTTCAGAAAATCCCGTCTATTTATATCCGTTTTTTCAGCCATCTTTCGTTTCCTCTGCCGCACGAATTACTGCTTTTCGGATACGTTGATACGTACCGCAACGACATATATTCATTTTTAAGGCATTATCTATATCACCTTTGCTTGGATTGTTATTCCTGGTTAAAAAGGCCGCTGCGGTCATGATCTGGCCGGACTGGCAATACCCGCATTGGGGCACATCCTCGGCAATCCAGGCTTTTTGCACTGGATGATCAGAATTCTTAGATAATCCTTCAATGGTGGTTATCTCCTTGCCCTGGATATTTTCAACAGCGGTGATGCAGGACCTTGTTTCTTCTCCATTTATATGGACAGTACAGGCACCGCAAAGACCGCGGCCGCAGCCGTATTTTGTTCCGGTTAACTTCAGCTCGTCGCGAAGAACCCATAACAAGGGAGTATCAACATCAATATTGATCTCCCGTTTGGAACCATTAACAGATATTTTGATTCTCTTCATACAACAAACAATACATTGTCATTAATTTAATTTACTCTTTTTTTCATTAACATTAATTCCCGAAAATGGAACTAGGTTATGAGGCCCATCTAACTCCCTCGTATGCCTTAATATAATTCATATTACGACGAAAATGAGCCGATTTGATACTGATAATAATTCGTTATTTCCTTCTCATAAATAGAATTCTTGTAGTCTAAATCGAGATTTTTACTAATTATTTGGATCTTGATGATGAGACGAAAAATAGTTAAAACACTAATCGATATTGCATACTGAAACTTTGACCTTTTTCAGGCATAATTAGTTTTATTCTTGAAAGATGATTATAATATACTTCATCAAAAATATTGTCTATTTGAAATATGAATTTGTGAGTCATCTGCGATTTATGGATTGTAAAACTCCCATTTAAATCAGCAATAAAGTAACCGCTTGTCTTGGTTTCAAATTCACCTAGCCTTGTTTGGGGTAATACCTTTTTAAGTTGCATTTCTACAGAAAATGGTTTCAAATCTAATTCTGTTGAAAATAACAAATTGTCTGGCGGTACATATGCAAGTGGTTTGTTGTCTGAAATATTTTCCCCTCTAGTAACTGATAGATTACCGTGCAAATTGATTAATTTGAGTAGTTCGTACTGAAAATCGAATTCAAGGCCATAAATCCGCGATCTCAATCCTTGCATTTGATATTTATACAGCCATCCACTAGTTCCACTTCCCCACTCAATCCAATCAGCACCAGGCTCATAGCCGTCTCCCATTTTTGTGCTAATGTGATAATTAGGGCTAAAGTTATGATAACCTGTAAACCTAATATCACTTTTTTCAGTACTATGCTCCAATGATGCCTCAACACCAATTGTATTTTCCAAATCTAATTCAGGTTTCCCAATTTCATATGCGTATGTCCCCAGATGAGGTCCATCAGAGTATAAATCCTCAATACTTGGAGCTCGCCCAGTGAGCATGGCCCCTAAAGAAAGTTTCCAATTTTCCCAAGATCTATAAATACCTACTGCTCCCGCAAAAATGGGGTAGTACCGATTTACGACTTGACTATTACTTAAGTTTGATAAATAGATTAATGATGTTTCTGGTATAACTGTAAGAAATTCAGCCCTTGATGAAATTTGTAATGTAAAATCTTTTATTTCTTTCTCAAGCATCCCAAATATAGCTAAGCTTATTTCTTCTGCATCAGGTGTCCAATAGAACCCCCCTGCTTTGAAATCACGATATTGTAATAAAGACCCAACAGTTAGATGATTACCAGTAAGCTTACTTTGTAAAGAAAAAATCTTTTGATCCATGCGGACGGAAGGATCAATATTGCCTTTTTCATATTCACTGTGCATGTAGCTTATGAAACGCTGATCCATATCTAATGTTTGAAATCCCAGAAAAAAAATGTCTTTATGGTAGTTATACTTTTGTGATTTTTTATTCATTTTAATATCCACCCCATCAATATGCCCCTCATAACTTCCAGGGATACCATAATTCATGTTAATTTCTTCCAAAATGATTATTGAGCGACTGGCTCTACCAAAATAAGAGTAAGTACCCGTCACTTCATGATTAGATAATGCAGTGTTATCTAAAACTCCATTAGGAGAGTTTTGATTGCCTGCATTACGGCGTAGGATTGAAAATCTGAATTGTTGTCGAAAATCTACTGGAAAGTAGGCTACAAAATTCCCAAATAAACTTTTGTTTGATGACTCTGCACCAAGGAGTGCCGATAAACTTATTTTTTTAAACCTAGATTCAAAATTAAATTGTCTGGATACATCAATAACGCCCCCAATTGTATTGGATCCGAAAAGTAAGGCTTCTGGCCCACGGATGATTCTTATCTTATTGTAAGAAGCCATATCCATACTAATGGCATGATCAATAGAGGTGTTTGAAAGGTCTCCAGCTGTTATGCCGTTTTCTGTTAGTAAAAATCTATCCCCTGTATATCCTCGTAAAACTGGCTGAGCAGTTGCCTGCCCCATAGACCGAATAGATAAACCTGTTTCTTTATCGAGAGTCAGGGCCAAAGATGACTTTAGATTTTTATGGTATTTATCTCCAATAAAATCGATGTTGGATGCAAAACTGTGTGGCTGAAGTTCATGATGGGCATCAACAACTATCTCTTTAATTTTTATAGTATCAGTTGACATAGAAATTTTACCCAGATCATAATTATTCTTATTTAAAACTAATGACTCATTTATATCCTTAAATCCAATCATAGAAATTGTAAATGAGATTTCTCCATGGGGCAGATTTCCTAAAACAAACCGACCGTTAACCTGCGATACTGTACCGATACCAAGTTTTTTTGAATAGATATTAGCACCATGAATAGGTGTTTGGTCCTCATTACTTATAATCAAACCTGTAATATATGCTTCCTGGGACCATACCAGCCCCAGGAAGCATAACATTCTTAGATACTTTTTAATTGACAAATACAGGTACATTATTTGTTGAAGTATAATCGGCATGACCGTCATGCATTAACTGTAGCTTAAAACTAGTAGATCCAGTATTTTTTCCGATCACATGAATTTCCATCTCATGGTGATCGCCTTCACCTTCTTCAAGATCTTCAACTTCAACTAGTGCGACACTTGTATCATTTTCAGAAACGGATAATACATCTTCTTCCTCTTCTTCCTCGTGCTCTATCTCATTCCCTTCATTATCGAGAAAATGTACGGAAAGTTCAAGTGTGTCACCAACGGCAAGTGCAACAGAACCAGTTACAGCACCTTCAAACTCTCTGTAAACTACTGTTCCACTTTCATTTTCTAAAACAAACCCATCTGCATCGGTATGTTCCTCATCATGGTCGTGATCATGGTCATTGTCTTCACAACCTGATATAAATAAAACTATGCTCGTAAGTAAAAAAAATACGTGTGCTCTTAAAGAACGTAAAAATAAAAATTGCATAAAATGCTCCTTTAAAAGGATTATAATATTGTACACTACTTTATTAGCAGTGCGATTGTAATGCTGTTATTAATTAAAGGAAAGTAGGAGGAGGGCGACTGTATAAACTGAAAGGTATAATTTTATCTTCAAAATTTTCATTTGAAGAGTAAAGTGCTGTTCGATATTCATTGGATGATAACTCAATAAATTCTTGGGCAATAAGTCTATTGGTCTTGTTTAAACACTTTTCACATTGGTGAGATATGGAATGATGTTTTTCTTCATCGCAACTAATATCACATATGCTATACCCATCATGGTTATCCTGATTATACAGATCAACGTGGAACGTCGCCGATATAAATAAAAAAGATAATCCATACACAATGAATGTTTTTAGCATTCTATTCATATTCTAAACTGCCTGATTATATACTTATAAATCAATACTTATTATAACTGCAAAAGGATTAAAACCTCTGGCCATCGGGTTATGAGACTCACGTACTCTTTTCTATTTTAAATTGGCTGGATAAGGTTTAGTAAAACTTATCACACCTTAATATAAATAGACCTCCAGGTACCATATTTTTCTGTGATTTGTTTGTCATCCAGTATATATCGTCTGTATCCGTTAAACTTTATAGATGAATCCCAATCCAATTTTTTTAGAAGGCTGCGCTGGGTAATTGATTTTTCTATCTTGATCAGCGCTGCAAGTTGTCTCGCTGTTGCGGATATAATTTTTTTCTGTGACTGATACTGAAAATCAATTTGCCCGCTAATATCCCGGGTGATTTCTTCAAACATAAAATTATCATGTACATAGGACAGACCTTCTTTTACTTTTTTATTCCTGTATTCCGAATTGTCCAGATAAAATGAGATCAACTTATTTAATTGCCTGCGGTTTTTATAGATATCAGCACCAGGATTTAATTGTTTATAGGCTTGATCGTCGTAAAGGATATAAGGCAGACCGCTGAGTAACCCATCAGCAGTGGACACAGTCCAATTACCTCCTGTTTGTTTCGGTGAAACACCTACACAGCATCGCCCCAGTCCATAATAGTATTCCTGTTTGGTCTCTTTGGGAATATCCGTGATCATCCATTCAAATGGAACCCTCCGTTTTGCATAGAATGGTACCCAGACCCTGAAATCCTTTCGTTTCATCCATAATTCTTCAATAGCTGCACAAAACATTGGAAAACTTTTTTCCTGATCCGGCCGGTGATTAAAAACAACGATTCTTAAGGGGTCATGATCAAAAATGGAAGCATCCTCAGTTTTCACAGGCAGGACAGGTGTCGGGAAAACTTTGATTATTTTATTCAACTTTCTGATGACATTTACATTAAATGTTCTGCCTGCCTGTTCAATGGCCTGGTCTTTCTGGGATTGAGTGTTGATATAACAAACATCCATATCAAGGATGCCAACCATATTCATTCGAAATAAACTTGGGCATTGCATCACATTAGGATAATCCTGAAAATGGGTAAATCCAAAGAAGGATGGGTTTAGGTTGCTATAATCTGCAAGATAGGTTTGCAGATCAGTGGCCTGCTGTGGCAGATTTAAGAAAACACTATCGATGGCATAATCCTGCCATCTGACTTTTTTCAATTCCTGGTAATCCACATTACCCTTGCTGGCAGGCGGAGCGGGTGTCACGATCTCAATATGTTTGGTGTTTGCAAATCTAAGCATTTTTTTCATTAAGCGGGTCTTATCTTCATATTCATCCCTATACCTGGGAACCAGGCAATACCAGTAAATATCGTCGCGAACCAGGGACATGGAGAATATCATTTTTCTTAAAAAACGCAAATAAGTATCCCCTGCGGGATCCTGGAGATTGGTAATACTTGGGTATAATAAGATTCGTTTCATTACCGCTTATTGTTTTAACCGGATATGGATCAACTTGAAGATTGAAGAGTATTGCAAAATATCGTGTTCAATGTCCACCTTCAATTATAGCCATAGGAGTCCTTCTTGAGAAACAGGATTTGTTTCTACTTAAAATCGCGTTTTTTATCTAGGTGAATTCGACAGTTGTAAGAATTGAGGTATATTTTGAAACAGAGGGATTAAGATTGTAAACTGTATGTGGGATCGGCAGATCTGGTATGTTAAGCGGATAAACCAGTTAGGAAAGAAAGTTCTAGGTGCCGACTGCTGATAAATCATTGTTTTTGATAAATAACATTCGATTTTGTTGCAAAATATTCATCTGTTTCTTCCTCATCTGTAGTGATGGTTAGGACCCCGTCAGCAACCGTGTACTCGCCAATTGTCTTTTCAGTTCCGACAATCGTAGTAAGCTGATTTTCGTTTACACTCCAGGATCCGCTGCCCTGGTCTGCTTCCCCTGCAGAACTGCCCTGATAATTGAATGTACCATCTGCCGTAAATATCAATGTCTCAGAATAATCATCATCTTTATCTATAGTTTCAGTTTCCTGGGGGTCACTGTAATAAGTAGTGGTCATGGATTGAAACAACCAGGTACCAATAATTGGATTGGTATTTTCTGAGGCATACAAATTCCAGCCCCAGCAGAGAATCAGGCTTAAATAAAGTGGGGAAAAATGTTTTTTCATTGTTTACTCCAATGTGTGCGAACTAAATCTAATTCAATATTATAAATAATGGATTGGATTTTTGAGGAGGCGCTTTATTTGTCGTTTTCCTTTGTCTGGGCCAATTAAAGATTTTGATCGATTTGCTGTATCGTTTTATTGCCGGCGCAGATAAATATTTTTTTATTCCCATCTCTATAAATCAGGGTTTGATTCCCTTTTTCATACATGAATCCAAATGTCATGGGATCGCCTGTGCAGGGAACAGGTGTTTTACGGCTGTCCCAGTCTGTATAGGTTCCCTCCCAGGGCTGCCCTTCTTCATATAATATTTCTTCAACAACATCCTGTAGCGGGCTGTAGAATTTCCAGGTCCCGATCCTAAAACCGCGGAAATATTCACCCTCTATTTCTAATAGTCCATCTTCATAGTAAGCAGAATATCTGCCATTCTTTTCTCCATCAAGATATAGAATTTCCCTGTGCAGCTGGCCATTGGGATAAAATTCATTTACCGGTCCGGTTATTTTCCCGCGCTTATAGATTCCTTTCCAGCGTAATTGCCCATTAGGGAAAAAAGATTTCATTCCACCGCTTCTTTTTCCATGTTTGTAATTCCCTTTTTCCGAAAGAAAATAAACCTGTTTCACTGTTTCCTGGCTGTCCCTTTCGGTGGTGCGTGTCCATTTAATATATTTTCCATGCTTCAGGCCATTTTTGTACGTATATATCCTGTAGCGCCGGCCATCGTCATAATAATTAATTATTCGGGTTTTCGAAATCCCTTCCTGTGTTTTAAGGTAGTATGTGATTCTATCCTTATTTCCGATCTCATCCTTTACCACATGACGAATTTTAACCTGACTGAAGCCAAATCCGGTACAAAGGCAGAGCAATAGGGAAAAACGAACCACAATATTCAGGGAACTGAAAAACCTGGAAATAATCCAATCAGAATAAGATCGATAATGAGTGAGAGACCTGCAATGGATCTGGAATCTCATTGCTGGTGGCAGAGTATGGACTCCCAAAATGATCGCCGTTGTCAAATAATCCCATTGCATATTAAAATTTAAGTGTTTTGACCCGGATTTGTATTCTTCACCTTATTATTTGACATCATACCCCAAATAATCTTCTGCTTTTATGAACAAATATTAATCTTTTCCCACATTACCGCTTGTCTTTTTTTAATCGTTTTTTCTATATTCATTCTAGCCAGCCAAGCGATTTATCGCTTTTTCATTTGTCAGCCTATTCTATACCTCTTTAAACGGGCAGACTGCCTGCGGGCAGTTCCAGACCGCACATACCAAACCAAACCTAAGGAAGCAGAATGGCAGAAGCTATCGAACTAGATTTAACATTGAATCAACCTGGAACCCAGCCAGCAAAACCATCCTTAAATCCAATCCTGACCGCAATTCAGGAGACCGAAAATTCTGATATCCCTGAGCAATACAGAATTGAAGAGTTTTACAAGGATGATCACCTGGGCTCTGATGTCCTGAAAAATAAATACCTTGCACCCTGGGAAACCCATCCGTGGGAATTATGGAAGCGACAGGCCGTTGCTATCTCCTCCGTAGAAAAAACAAAAGCACTGCGTAAAAAGTGGGAGAAAAATTTCTTTTCAATCCTGGAAAATTTCAAATTTGTTCCTGGGGGCCGCATTATGCATGGTGCCGGCCGGGAAGATATCACAACAACCTTGAACAATTGCTATGTGGTTGCTGTCAAGGATGATTCTGTCAAATCAATTTATGATACCATCATTAATGAAGCATTAACGTATAAATACGGGGGTGGATGCGGACACGACCTCTCAATACTCAGACCATCTGGTGAAGCCATCAACGGAACCGGAGGTGAATCCTGCGGGCCCACAGGTTTTATGAACCTGTTCAGTGAAAACACCAATACCATCGCCCAGCACGGTCGCCGCGGAGCCAATATGCAAACCCTGCGGATTGATCACCCGGATATTGAAAAATTCGTCGGAATAAAAACCGGTGATATTGACATGATCAAATATTCGAATATATCCGTACTGGTGACCCACGATTTCATGAATGCGGTGAAAAATGATCTGGATTTTGATCTCAAATACAATGATAAAGTCTACCAGACTGTAAAAGCAAAAGACCTGTGGAACAAAATTATCAAGAATGCCCATACCAGCGCCGAACCGGGAATTTTGTTCTGGGATACAATGACAGACTACCACAATGCTGAATATTGTTCACCCCTGATCTCCACTAACCCCTGTGCCGAACAACCATTGCCGGATGGAGGTTGCTGTAATCTTGGAGCTGTAAACCTGGATCGCTTCGTGGATGAGAATGGTAATTTTATGATTGAAGATTTTAAGGATACCGTAGCGGTTGGTACGCGCTTCCTGGATAATGTTGTTGATTACAATATGGACCGCCATGCCCTGGAAATTCAAAGAAAGAATGCTGAAAATGACCGCCGTATCGGCCTGGGTATTCTGGGGCTCGGAGATATGCTGGTTCGCATGGGCATTCAATATGACAGTGAGGATGCTCTTCAAACTGTGGATCAGGTCATGCAGATATTCCGTGATACGACTTACGAAACCAGCCACGAACTGGCCAAGGAAAAAGGTCCCTTCCCTTATTTTGACTGGAAAGGGTACAACAAAAGTAAATTTGTAAAGAGCTTTCCTAAATCCCTCAAGAATAAAGTAAAAAAGGATGGTATTCGCAATAGTACACTGACCACTGTAGCTCCAACGGGCAGCGGCGCAATCGTTTCCAGGGTAACCTCTGGAATTGAACCCATTTTTGCCACATCTTACAAAAGACGAGTCAAGCAGAATGACGGGAACGGTGAGGACTTTAGTGAATATACCGTTTATCACCCCGTCATCAATAAATTATACGGGAATGATAAAAATTTACCGGACCACGTAGTAACCGCCCATCATGTTGACCCTTTCTTTAGAGTCAAGATGCAGGGTGTCATCCAAAAATATATTGACTCCTCCATTTCATCCACGGTCAATCTGCCGAAAGACACCCTGGTAGACACAGTAGCTGATATTTACACCTCAGCGTATGAGGCCGGTCTGAAAGGCATTACTGTATACCGGGAAGGGAGCCGGGAAGGCATACTGGTTACCACCGATAGTGATGACAAGGATTCAGACATAAGTGAAACCCAAGCGGTAGCCACCCAGGCAGGTGTTGAAAAAACGCCTCGGGTTCGGCCTGTCCAGACAAAAGGGGTCACCCGCAGGATTCGTACTGGAGAGGGTACACTTTATATTACCATCAATGAAGATGAGAATGGGCTGTGTGAGGTGTTTACAACCATAGGAAAAGCTGGCGGGAATGCAGCCGCACAATCCGAGGCCATCAGCAGATTAATTTCTTTGTCCCTGCGTTCCGGGCTGGACCCCCACGCCATTGTACGTCAACTGAAAGGAATTTCAGGCCCGAATCCCACATGGGAAGATGGGCGTCTCATCCTTTCCACACCGGATGCCATCGGTAAGGCCCTGGATGATTATCTGAACGAGCGGGGTAACTCCGAATCAGACACTAATAATGAAGAGGAAAAAAGTCTTTTAATCACCATGGCCGGCAACAACGAAACAGAGGCCAATGAAGCCTTAGATAATGGTTTGATGATTTGCACAAAATGCCATCATAACAGTGTAATTAACGAAGGCGGGTGTCTCAATTGCCGAGAATGCGGATGGTCCAAATGTGATGAGTAAAATAATGCATTGTTCAAAAGCAGCCGACTGAAATAAAAAAAGTCCCGGATATTCGGGACTTTTTTTATAAATATTACTTTTTACTATGTTTCCATGATTTCTTTTTCTTTTTCATCCTGAAGATTATTTAATCTGCTGATATGTTCATCTGTAAGTTTTTGAACTTCAACTTCTCTCCTTTTAATTTCATCCTCAGAAATATGTTCCTCCTTGCCATAATCATGGAGATGATGTATCGCATCCCGGCGGACATTTCTCACTGCCACACGACCCTCCTCGATTAACCGATGAACAAAACGATTTAATTCCTTGCGCCGTTCCTCGCTCAAAGGCGGGATCGGAACCAGCACCGCAGTACCATTATTTCCGGGTGTGAATCCCAGGTTGGCATTCATGATTGCATTTTCGATTATAGGGATCAATGTTTTTTCATAAGGGTGCAGGGTGATCAGCCGGGGTTCTGGAACTGAAATGGTAGCCACCTGGTTTAAAGGTGTCTTATTCCCATAATAATCGATAAAAAGAGAATTAAACATTTCAGGATTGGCCCGTCCCGTGCGAACTTTATTTAATTCACCCTGGGTATGAACGATGGCCTGATCCATCCGATGGGCAGCATCTTCTATAATTTCATCAATCATAATTATTCTGAAACTAGGGTGCCTATTTTACCGCCCAATGCAAGTTCTTTCAAGTATCCCGATTGATTAATATTAAACACCCTGATAGGTAGGTTATTCTCCTTGCACAAGGTAATTGCTGTCAAATCCATTACTCGCAGGTTCTTAGTTAGGATTGTATTAAAAGTCACTGAATCATATTTCAATGCATCCTCATGCACTATGGGATCCTTATCGTAAACACCATCAACTTTTGTACCCTTCAACATAATTTCCGCTCCCAGTTCCGTAGCCCGCAGCGCTGCCGCGGAATCGGTGGTAAAGAAAGGATTCCCTGTCCCACCGGCTACAATGACAATTCGTTCTTTTTCCAGGTGACGGATGGCGCGCCTCCGAATATAAGGTTCGGCGATCTGAGCCACACTGATGGCGGACAGAGTTCGGGTTTCACAACCCGCTTTTTCAAGTGCATCCTGTAAGGAGATGGCATTCATGATGGTAGCCAGCATACCAAGATAATCTCCCGTGACGCGATCCATACCTTTGGAAGCAGCCTGAATTCCCCGAAAAATATTTCCTGCACCAATGATAAGGCCAACTCCGACTCCTAGATCACGGATAGATTTTACTTCATTGGCTAGGTAGGAGGCCCGTTCAGGATCAATGCCAAACCCTTCTTCGCCGGCCAGTATTTCTCCACTTAATTTCAGGAGAACGCGACGAAACGCAGGTTCAGCCATGTATGTATATGTTAAACTTGACCGTTTGTGGAATGCGTTTCACCAATGGCAAAACGCACAAAGCGTTTGATGCTAATATTTTCACCTAAAGTAGCAATTAATTCGGTCAGCAGATCTTTAACCTTTTTATCTGGATCTTTGATATAAGCCTGTTCTAATAGACAGTTTTCCTGATAAAACTTATTCAGGCGTCCTTCCACCATTTTTTCAATGATATTATCCGGTTTACCCTCCGCTTTGGCCTGCTCTGTATAAATATCTTTTTCCCTGGCAATAACATCCTCTGGAATGGATTCTCGATCTATGGCCATGGGGTTTGTGGCAGCGATCTGCATTGCAAAATTATGGCCCAGATCTGAAAAATCATCGGTCTTGGCCACAAAATCAGTTTCACAGTTCAACTCCACCAGCACACCAAGCCGTCCCCCAGCGTGAATATAGGAATAGACCAAACCATCTTTCGTCTCCCTGACACCTTTCTTTTCCGCCTTGGCCACACCGGATTTCCGGAGATAATCAACAGCATTCTCAAGATTGCCATCGGACTCCACCAACGCCTTTTTGCAGTCCATCATACCGGCGCCTGTTTTATCACGCAATGTTTTTACAAGTTTTGCATCAATACGCATTATAGTTATTCTTCCTCTTGTATTTCATCATTAGCAGTATCTTCGCTGTCAGCCTGGGTATCAGGAGCAACCGGTTCTTCCTTTGCTCCAGTTTCCTGCACATCTTCCGCTTCAGCAGCTGTTTCCTCAGGCAATGGGCCGGAATCATCTGCAGCATCTTCATGCACATCATTTTCTTTCTGCGCTGCTATTCCCTTGGCTTCATTGACAGCATCGGCAAGCACTGCGACGATCAGTTGTATGGTCCGGATAGAATCATCATTGGCCGGAATAGGATAATCAACTTTTTCAGGGTCCGTATTAGAATCCACAATAGCAATAACGGGAATGTCCAGCCGTTTGGCTTCACGGATGGCTGTATTCTCATACTGGGCATCCACCACCAGGACTGCATCCGGAAGGCGGCGCATATCTTTGATGCCGCGATGCTGATCGGCCAGTTTTACTTTTTCCCGGTTGATGGTCTGGGTTTCTTTTTTGGTCAGATTGTTATAGAGATTTGATCCCTCTTTTTCCAATAGTTTCAGCCGTTTTATACTTTTCTTGATCGTTGAAAAGTTGGTCAGGGTACCACCCAGCCACCGTTCAACAACATAGAACATGCTGCAGCGGTCTGCTTCCTGCTGAACAATGTCCTTGGCCTGTTTTTTTGTGCCGACAAACAGAATTTCACCATTCTTGCCCACAATTTCCTTGATAAATTTTGAGGCTCTATCAATAGCCTGGATTGTTTCCTCCAGATTGATAATATGAACCCCGTTCTTTTCCAGGAGGATATAAGGTTTAAAATTGGGGTTCCATTTACGGGTTACATGCCCAAAATGGGCGCCCGTACCTAAAAGATCTTCAAACTTGATTTCAGTCATACAATATCAGCGTTTTGAAAACTGAAAATTTTTCCGCGCACCGGGCTGTCCCGGTTTTTTCCGTTCCACTTTGCGGGCATCACGGGTTAGAAATCCTTTTTCTTTAAGAATGGAACGGTAATCATCATTGACACCCAATAAAGCCCTGGCAATCCCCAGGCGAATTGCACCAGCCTGTCCAGTCAATCCACCGCCTTGTACATTAACCTTAATATTATAATCTTTTTCGCCTTCAATCGCCGCCAGAGGCTGCATCACAACTGTGGCCAGGGTTGCCCGGCACAAATAGTCACGGAACGGCTTCCCATTTACAGTGATGTCTCCCTTGCCCGGTACCATAAATACACGCGCGGTGGAACGTTTCCGCCTGCCAGTACCGTAATATGTTGCTTCAGACATAAATTAAACCTTTAATTCCTGGGGCTGCTGGGCATGGTGCGGATGTTCGGTTCCTGCATAGACTTTCAGATGGGAAAGTACCTTGCGCCCCAGACGATTATGGGGCAGCATTCCTTTGATGGCATTGGTTACAATTCTTTCCGGATAGGTATGGCGCAGGTGATCCAGGGTTGTTTCTTTTCCACCCCCGGGATACCCAGTATGCCGAAAATAGGTTTTTTTTGTTTCCTTATTGCCGGAAAGGTATACTTTTTCCGCATTGATCACCACAACACAGTCTCCCATATCCATATGGGGTGTGAAATTGACCTTATGCTTTCCACGAAGGACCTGGGCGATTCTGGACGCAAACCGGCCCAATACCTGCCCTTCAGCATCAGCAACCCACCAGTTTTTCTCTATCTCAGATTGTTTTATTGATAATGTTTTCATTATGACTTCGTTTAAAGCCGGCAAAATTAGATGTAGGCTCTCACCCTAGTCAACAAATAATCAATGCTCACGCCTATTTTAATTAGATGCAATATAACCGCGGGAAATTGTCATTTCCACCCTGCCGGTCAGAGTCTCGCCGTAGTAGGGTGAATTCACAGACCTGGATTGCACATGTGTTGAATCAAATACCCAATCTTTCGTCGGATCTAAAATGGCAATCTCCGCTGGTATGCCAACCTGAAACAGATCCGCTTCGAAGCCCATAATGTTTCTGGGTTTTACCGTTAATAACCGGATCAATTCTTCCAGAGCTATTGCCATCTCATTTACCACCAGCACCTTACACACAGCGCCAAAACAGGATTCCAGCCCAATCATACCAAAGGAAGCAAGGTCAAAAGTTGTTTCCTTATCCTCAATGGTATGGGGCGCATGATCTGTGGCAATACAATCGATGGTACCATCTTTTACAGCCTCAAGCAGAGCTTTGCGGTCCTGTTCAGTCCGGATAGGTGGTGCTACCTTCAGGTTCGTATCAAAGGACCTTAAAGCTTCATCATTAAAATAAAGGTGGTGGGGTGTGACCTCTGCTGTTACTTTTTCATTTATTTTTTTCATTCCCCGAATGTGCTGCACTGATTTTGCAGAACTCACATGGGGTACATGCAGCCTGGCGCCAGTGAATTTTGCCAATTCCAAGTCTCGGTGTACCATGGTGGATTCCGCAAAGTCAGGATTTCCAGGCAACCCCAAATGATTTGAAACAATGCCTTCATTCATAACACCCTCGGCACGCAAACATTCATCCTCAGCATGGTTGATCACGGGGACATTCATCAAAGTGGAATATTCCAGGGCGATCCGCATCATAGCCCCATCCTGGATTGGGATACCGTCATCGCTGAAGGCTACGGCGCCCTCCCGGTGCATCAGTCCCATTTCAGTAATATCATTTCCGCCTTGCGATTTCGTGACCGCACCAATGGGATGGATATGGATCGGGCATTCCTGGGCCTTTTCGCGGATAAAATTGATGGATTCCGGTGTATCTAGGGGCGGGTGGGTATTGGGCATCACACAAACCCGGGTAAAGCCGCCGGCCAAGGCCGCCCGGGAACCAGTCTTCAGTGTTTCCTTATCCTCCCGGCCCGGCTCCCGGAAATGGACGTGCAGGTCGCAGAAACCATGGGTAATGACCTTTCCGGAACAGTCAATCTTTTCTGCGCCTTTCGGAGTATTTACATCACCTACACCTGCGATTTTGCCATTTTTCAGCCACACATCACCATCGAAGGTTTTTCTGTTATGGGGGTCAATGATCTTGCCATTTATTAACAAGAGATCTTTCGCTAGTTTCTCAATCTTCATGATTCCTCTTTCTCACTGGATTTTCCGCCACAGAGCAGGTACAGGATAGCCATACGGGAAGCCACGCCATTCAATACCTGGTCTAATATGATCGCTTGGTCGCTGTCTGCTACAGAACCGTCAATTTCAACACCTCGATTCATGGGTCCTGGATGCATGATCACGATCTCTTTCTTATGGTGATCCAGCCGTTCCTTGGTAATGCCAAACATGGCCCGGTATTCCCGGATTGACGGAACAAGCCCCAATCCCATTCGCTCTCTCTGGATGCGCAGCACATTCAATGCATCCGCCCATTCGATCACTTCATCCACGTTATAATTCACATTTACACCTAAATTTCTTATAAATGGGGGAATAAGGTTCGGTGGTCCGCACAGGGTGACTTCCACTCCCATGGTAATCAATCCATAAATATTGCTCAGGGCAACTCTGCTGTGGGAAATATCACCAAGAATGCCCACCTTGAGTCCTTTGAGTTTTCCAAATTTTTCGTGGAGGCTCATCATGTCCAGAATGGCTTGGGTGGGATGCTCGTGAGTTCCATCACCGGCATTGATCACTACCGCATCGATGAATTCCGTCAAATGCTGCGGAGCGCCGGGTGTGGGATGTCTCATTACCGTTGCATCGATCTTCATGGCCTCGATATTCTGAGCCGTATCTTTGAAGCTCTCTCCTTTTTTCAGGCTACTGGATGAGGAAGAAAAATTCACCGTGTCTGCACTGAGCCGTTTCTGTGCCAGTTCAAAACTGATGCGGGTGCGGGTGGAATTTTCAAAAAAAAGGTTTACAATGGTAACACCCTGGAGAGAGGGAACTTTTTTTATAGGTCGATCCAGGACCTCTCTAAAATTAAAGGCCGTATCAATAATAGACTGGATATCCTCGCTGGGATACCCCTCAAGTCCCAATAAATGTTTTTGCTGCAGCATGATTCAGTCCTGTATTCTGATTAAAAATACGCGATCATCTTCGTCCGTTTCCCGAAGTTCCACATGGACATGCTCATCTTCATGGGTGGGAATGTTTTTTCCTACAAAATCTGCCCTGACGGGCAGCTCACGATGGCCGCGATCCACCAGCACAGCCAATTGGACTTTGGACGCTCGTCCAAAACTGTTTAACACATCCAGGGCGGCCCGAATGGTTCTACCCGTATAAAGCACATCATCCACAAGCACCGCCACTTTTTCATCCAGGGAAAAGGGGACATCCGACCCTTTGACCTGTGGAATCACCAGCCTTTCCCGGTAGTCATCCCGGTGAAAGGTAATGTCCAGGGAGCCCTGCTGCAGTTCCGCGCCGCTGATTTCATGTATTTTCGCCTGGATACGCGCTGCCAGAGGCACACCCCGCTTGTGGATTCCGATCAGAACGATTTTTTCCGGGCTGCCATTTTTTTCAAGGATTTCATGGCTCAGCCGGGTGACGGAGCGCTCCACCGCCATCGCATCCATTAAGACCTGGTTACTCAATCTAACTCCTTTTTTCTAAAAAAAAACCCCCGGCAGAGAGTCTGGTTCTCGCATGGAGGTTCTTCCTCTGCCCTTGCCGGCCTCCCTGGACCGATTTAAAGGGGTTTAAAGCGGCCTAAGTTATGCTGAAGCCATAAAAATACAATGCAGTATTTCAGGAAGTCTTTGCTGGTCCAGATTGCCCATTTCAACAATGAGATCTATCTTTTCCTTTTTAAACCACTGCACCTGGCGGCGGGAAAATTGCCGTGTCCTGATCATGATCTCTTCTTTCATCTCATCGTGAGTCATATCCCCATTGAGATAGGCTTGGATCTGACGGTAGCCGATAGAATTCAATGCCGGGAAAGAAATTGCCTTGTCTTTTTGTTTTTTTAGTAGCGTCTCCACTTCATCGATCCAGCCATTATCCAGCATTTCCTGTGTGCGCTGTGCAATCCTTTGAGTCAGTATTGACCGTTCCCAATTCAATAAGATCGTGAAAAGATCTAATGTATCTACCGGATTATTTTCCTGGTCCCTAAAATGCTGACTGGCTGGCTTTCCTGTGGCTTCATATATTTCTAGGGCGCGGACCAACCGTTTCTTGTTATTCATATGGACAATATCCGCATAATCTGGATCAATAGCTTGTAATCTTTCATAAAGTGCAACAGGATCGTTTTCATAAGCCTGTTCCAGGCGCCCCCGGGTTGGAAGATCCGAAACACTTCCTTCAAAGATACCTTTACTCAAAGCGCGATAATAAAGCCCCGCACCACCGCAAATTATTGGCGATTTTCCTTTCCCCTGAATATCTTTTACCTTTGCCCGCACCAGTTTCGCATATTCTCCTGCCGAGATAGGCTCCGACGGGTCCCGAAAACCAAATAGATGGTGGGGAATACCAGCCATTTCATTCTTTGTTGGCTGGGCGGTGCCTAAAGGCATCCCTTCATAGATCTGCCTGGAATCGAGCCCGATCACTTCGCCCTCCAGTAATTTTGCTGATTCAACCGCTAAAGATGTTTTTCCGCTGGCTGTGGGGCCAATGATGGTGAGAATTTTTTCCATTCTACAACTGGAAGTTAGACATTAAATAGTCATATTATAATTTTGATGTAATTTTACATTATAATTATGATATCAAAACCTATAACAGTTTTCACCACAACCGACAGTCTTGAAGAAGCCAGAAAATTGGCACAAACAGTAGTAGGGAAAAAGCTGGCCGCCTGTGCCCAGATCTCAAAGATTGAGAGTTTCTACACCTGGGAAAATGAAGTACAGAATGAGTCGGAATTTCGGATTCTGTTCAAGACCACCAGGAAAAGATACAAGGATTTGGAAAAGGAAATCCTGGAACTCCACTCCTACGATCTTCCTGCCATTTATGCCGTGGATATAGATAATATCCATGAGCCTTTCGGTGAATGGATCGCAGACAATTCAACAGGAAATTAAGCCAGGTTATCTGCAGAAGTGTTTTCGCAATGAGCGGTATGTCCTCATCATTTTAAAAACAGTCTAGATTCTACTATCTCGCATTTTGCGCAACTCGCAATGACCAGTTTCGAAGTAAGCATATTAATATTCACCGATGAAAAACCTGCTGATTCCATTCCTAAGCCTGCTCTTATCCTGCAGCAGCCAAAAAAATCCCCTTGTTTTAATGGAAACGGACCTAGGGCTTATCCGCGTGGAACTTTACCCTGAAAAAGCTCCGATTACGGTTGCCAACTTTTTACGCTACGTGGATGAAAATAGGTATGAGGATGCTCATTTTTACCGAGCAGTACACATGGGAAACCAGCCGAACAATAATGTGAAAATCCAGGTCATCCAAGGCGGACTGGGGTTTGATAATCATCCTTTGGAACTGCCTCCCATCATCCATGAAACCACGGCAGAAACCGGGGTCAGGCACAAAGACGGTACCATCTCCATGGCTCGCCTGGAGCCGGGAACCGCCAGCTCAGAAATTTTTATCTGCATCAACGATCAGCCCGACCTGGATTTCGACGGCAAACGAAATCCTGACGGCCAGGGTTTTGCCGCTTTCGGAAAAGTGGTGTCTGGCATGGAATTTGTCCGCCAAATTCAGCAGCTTCCGGAAACAGGGCAAATGCTGGAAAAAACGGTGAAAATCATTAACATAGAAAAAGTTATAAATAGAAAAACATGAAAACAGTCATCCTTTTTCGCCATGGTAAATCCGACTGGAGTGCAAGTTACAGTCTGGACCACGACCGCCCTGTTGCCAATCGAGGCATCAAGGCAGCAAAACGGATGGGCCTTTACCTGCGGGAGATTGACAATATACCGGACCAGGTGATCTCTTCCACGGCGCTGCGGGCCCATACCACGGCCCAGCTGGCTATTGAATCGGGCGGCTGGAACCGAGAATTGAACCTGGATCGGGACCTGTACGGAGCTTCGCCAGGGACTGTGATGGCAGTTTTAGGTGAACAGGACGACGGCTATGATACTGTCTGCATTACCGGCCATGAACCAACCATGTCCTCTTTTATCTATCAATATACGGATGCTGGTTACCTGCGCTTTCCCACCGCCACCATGGCCAGAATCGATTTTGATATCAATTCCTGGAGTGCTTTGGGGTCATCTCGGGGAAGCCTGCGCTGGCTTACGCGGCCAAAGGAATTGGATTAATGCCGCTCGAAGCGCCCGTCCAGTTCATCCAGGGAAAGCTGGACAATAATGGGACGGCCGTGGGGACAAAAATAGGGATGTTCCGTAGCAAACAGCCTGTTTACCAGTTCCTGCATTTCCTCCCGGCTTAACTCATCCCCGGCCTTTACCGCAGCCTTGCAGGCAAAACTGGCCGCCAGACCTTCCTGGTGGGAACTGTAATGTTTGCGTTCTTCCAGAAAATGATCGATGATCTCCCGAATCACCTGGCGCTCATTTCCCCAGCCCATACCCGATGGAATGGCCAGGATACGGATCGATGAATCGCTTTCTTTTTTAACTTTGAATCCAATCCTTTCCAGGTAAGGCAGAATATTCAGCAAATTGTCAAAATCGTCCGGTGAGAATTCAATAAGTTCGGAAAATAACAATGTCTGGGAAGCCATGGCTGTGGTTTCAAAGGCAGCTAATGCTTCTTCATAAAGCACCCGTTCATGGGCCACGTGCTGGTCAATAATCACCAGACCGCTGTTGATCTCAGAAAGAATATATTTTTTATGTATTTGCCAGATATTTTCAGTTGCAATGGGTTCCTGTTCATCAAAAGGTGTTTCTGCCAACCGTGATACATATTCCTTGGCCCGCTGCAGGTTTGGCTGGGTTGAAGGTTCTGAAACACCCTGTGCTTTAGAAAATGTTATAGTGGATTGATTGGGGTCAGGACCATCAGGTTCGCCGGATATCCGCAGAGAACTCCCTGAAAACAGTCCTCCCCGGCCAGCAGGGTCTCCATATTGCCTTTCTGTCTGCTTTAAATCAGGGATAGTGCTCAACAGACTGCCCAGTGATTCAGCTACACCTGATTTTAAAATATTGAAAACCCGCCATTCGTCTTTGAAGCGCACCTCTGTTTTCATGGGATGAACATTCACGTCGATCTGGTCAGGAGGAACAATCAAGTTCAGGACAAAAAACGGGTATTCACCGCGCTTCACCAACGATTCATAAGCTTTATAAACCGCAGAATTCAGCAGTCGGTCTTTAATAAACCGCCGGTTCAAAAACAGGTATTGCTCCCCGGGGCGTTTACGCACCAAGTTCAGGCTGCCCACAAAGCCGGATATTGCGTAATCTCCTTTTACCAGGGTCAGGGGCAGCAAGTTCCTGGAATAGGTGGGGTCCAGCAGGTGGTCGATCCGTTGTTCCAGGTTTTCCGCATCTATATGAAAAATATCACGGCCGTCTGAAACCAGTTTAAAAGATATTTCCGGAAATCCCAGGCCAAACCTGCGCACCACATCTACTACTTTTCGCAGTTCAGTTCGAGGTGTCTTCATGAATTTTTTCCGGGCCGGTGTATTGTGGAACAGGTTACGAATGGTAACCTCCGTACCACCGATCACCGCTGCAGGCTGTACATCATCGGGCTGCCCGTTGCGGATGAAAAGTTCCGCTCCTTCCCCATTGCCATTACTGGATAAAATGGAAATTTCAGCTACAGAGGCAATACTGGCCAATGCCTCTCCGCGAAAACCAAGTGTTTCTATGGAAAAAAGATCATCCAAGGTAGATAATTTACTGGTGTGATAGCGCATCACTGAAGCCGGAAGCTGTTCCGGCGCCATACCGCAGCCGTTATCCCTCACCTGGATGGTCTGATGCCCTCCTTTTTCCACCACAACCAATATTTCTGTCGCTCCGGCGTCCAGGCTGTTCTCCATGAGTTCCTTGACCACGGAGGCTGGTCGTTCCACTACCTCCCCGGCAGCAATTTTGTTGCGCAGGTCCTCGGGTAAAGCTCTAATCATCTATCCGTTTCATTGTTTTATTAAAAACAGTCTGGTGCAGGGATTCCGCCTTTTTGATAAGAGTTTCAACGGCGGTTCTTTTCTTATTGCGATATTCTTGATCATCTATACCATTCAAGTTAATCAGTACATTCATGCATCCGCCGCGGACACCGGCGAGAGCGACTTCCGCAGCAACACCAGCGTCGGAGACAGAATTGGGATTCCCTTTTTCCACAAGAGTGTTCGTTAATTCGATCACACGAAAACATTTTTCTGCTGTTTCCATAGGTATATCAATCGCATATTTATTCGCAGTAGCGACCGCTTTTACTTTCTTTTCTTTCTCGTCATTTGCGGGAAGACGATTAGCTTCCATCACTTGATTAAATGCTTCTGTATCTTCATCCACCAGGAATGCCAGCTGATCTTTCAGTTCTTGGGCTTCCACACCGATCTCATCCATTTCCGGCTTAATGTCCAGCATTCCCTTTTTCTCATGGGTCAATGCGGCTACCATAGAAGATAATGCAGCTCCCAATGAACCTGCCAAGGCAGACACGCTCCCACCGCCAGGTGCTGGGCTGTTGGTGGAAAGTTCTTCTACAAATTCATTTTCCACCAATGATTTTAAAGGACGATCTTCTTTTTTCACGGCATAATCTATGATTTTTTCACTAGGGTTAAATTTAGTTACATCATTGAGTCCCAGGGATTGAACAGCACATTCCACAATATCTTTCACTGGAACTCCCAGAGAACGATTCTGTTTCTTCAAGTAATGTTTTCCTGCCATGAGCATTGCTTCCAGCGGGATCAACCCCACCAATTCGCTTCCTGTTACACGAACACCGCGATCATTAGCAAGTCGACAGGCCTCATCAAAAACATCGTGGATAGTTGATACTTTATAATTGTTGAAATTTATGGAAATCTGGGCTTGGTTAAAAATATCTACATACCAGCCAATCGCTTTTACATCTTTGAACATACCCGGGACTTTTACTGGTTTACCGTCATCGTGACGGACAATCTCACCATCCAATAAATTTTTTGATTTAGGATTTGAAATTCGTTTACTTCTACCCACTTCTCTTAATTCGAAGGCAATATCTGTAGCCAATCGGTGATCTTTCGTATTGAGATTAATATTATAAGCGATTAAAAACTCACGGCAACCCATAACTGTCGCACCAGCTTTAACGTGTAATTTTGCGGGACCAAAATCCGGTTTCCAGTTATCATTCTTCAATTTTTTAGCCAACCCCTCGTACTCGCCAATTCTTATATTGGGAAGTTTTAGACGATCCGGTTTCCGGGCAGATTTTTCATATAAATAAACCGGAATGCCCAGCTCATCTCCTACCCGTTTTCCAACTTGCTTGGATAATTCTATACATTCTTCATCTGACACACCGCTCACCGGAATAAAGGGACAAACATCTGTTGCCCCCATCCGGGGATGTGTTCCATTATGGTGGCTCATATCTATAATTTCAGATGCTCGTTTAATTCCCCGGAATGCTCCTTTTCCTATGGCTTCTGGCGTGCCGACCATGGTAACAACTGTACGATTGGTATCGGCACCCGGGTCAACATCAAGAATCGTGACCCCTGAAACGGAAGCCATTTGACTGACAATATTATCAATTTTCGCTGCATTCTTCCCTTCAGAAAAATTGGGTACGCATTCCACAAGTCTTAACATTTGCTAATTAGTTGCAATCTGGTTCAGGTAAAATATTAAGAACAAAACAAAAAACAGCATGGTGAATAGCCACCATATAGGTCTTCCTTTCTTGCTCCTGTCGGATAGAATATGGCGGAAATAACCCATTCGTTTATATAGCTATGCCGGCGAATAGGAGCATGAAAAAACTCACAAACGGTTCCATCACCATCCAAATGATGGAAAATCCCGTGAAATAACCAAAAAGAATAAGTCCAAATAAAACCTGGGGGCCGTAGGCCTGGATTTTCCACGCCAGTTCAGGGTTGTGTTTCATAAGATACCCGGAAAATATTTGAGAACCATCTAAGGGAGCGATAGGAATCATATTGAACACAGCCAGGGCAATATTGATCCGGGTAAAATAAATGATTAGAATCAGGATTATTTCTGTCAACAGACCAGTACCATTCAAAAATCGAAGTATCATGCCGCCGGCCATAGCCAGTAAAATATTGGAAGCCGGGCCTGCAGCAGCCACTTTCATCATATCGGTTCTGGGATTCCTGAGAAACCGGCTGTCCACTGGAACCGGCTTGGCCCAGCCAAAACCAGCAAAAAGAATCATCAATGAACCCATTACATCCAGGTGTGCCAGGGGATTCAGGGTCAGCCTGCCCATTCTGGCAGCGGTATTATCTCCGCACTTGGCTGCCATCCAGGCGTGGGCAAATTCATGGAAGGACAAGGCAAACACCAATGTTGGGATCAAAAGCACCAGTGCTTCCAGCGGCAGGCGAAATAACAAAATCAGCTCCGAGGGTGATGTGTTTTATACACTTCTTTTAAAGTATGTTTATCAAGATGGGTATAGATCTGCGTAGTGGAAATATCCGTATGCCCCAGCAGGGCTTGTACAAATCGAAGATCAGCACCTCCTTCCAAAAGATGTGTGGCAAAAGAATGACGCAGGGTATGCGGAGACACATGTTTTTTTATCCCTGCCGCTTTTTGCCATTTTTTGAGAATTTTATTTATCATTGCCCGGGTCAATGGTTTACCATTCCGGCTTAAAAATACTACGCTGGAACCAGTTTTCCTGTTAAGGATAGGGCGAGTATGTTTCAAGTATTCATTTAGGTTCTGGTTTGCTTTATCACCAATGGGTATCAGCCGTTCTTTTGAGCCTTTGCCCATGACACGGATCAAATCATCATCCAAAAACAGATTAGCGATTTTCAGATCACATATTTCAGATACCCGTAGGCCGCAGGAATAGAGGATCTCGATGATAGCCCTGTCCCGAATACCAAACTGGGAGTCAGGTTCTATAGCCTCTATAATTGCTTCTACATCCGTAACAGAGAGCACATCTGGAAGTTTTTTGGGAATTTTTGGACTGCTTAACACCAGAGTCGGATTATTTTTCAACAGATTTTCTGCTGACAAATACTTATGATAGGTTTTTATCGATGAAAAATTGCGGGCCACACTGGCGGGAGACAGGCCTGCTGCATTCAGGGAACGAATATATTCCCGGATATGCATCTGGGAAATACTATCCAAAGATGAGACGTTTTGGCCCTCTAAAAAAGACAAATATTTCCCAACGTCTCTTTGATAGGCATCCAGGGTTTGCGGGGACACATTCCGCTCCACCCGTAGCATTGTCAAATAATCCTGGAAATGAGTCTCCATTCTAATCCATAAAGGTATCTTCCACCAGTCCGCACAGGATCTGTCCAGTCATAATATGCCCTTCCTGGATGCGTTGGGTATCCTCGCTGGGAACATGAATAGTGACATCCGCCAGACCTGCCATCCTTCCGCCGGATTTTCCTGTGAAAACAATGGTCTTTAATTCTTTGTATTTGGCCTGTTTAACAGCAGCAATAACATTTTCCGAATTCCCGCTGGTGGAGATGCCCACAAGTACATCCCCTTCGCGGCCCAGCCCCTGGACCTGTCTGGAAAATATAGACTCAAAATCAGTATCATTGGCCCAGGCCGTCAAAAAAGAAGTGTCTGTGGTCAGGGCGATCGAGGGAATGGGTTTGCGATCATGGCTGGTCATACCGCCCATGAGTTCAGTTGCCAGGTGCTGGGCATCGCCGGCACTCCCGCCATTGCCGCACCACAGGATTTTTCCCCCGTTTTTTATACAGCCAATCATGATAATTGCTGCCGCTTCCATATCAGCCACACAGGCCTCCGCCATATTCTCTTTTACAGCGGCACTTCCCAGGATCTGTTTCTTTATTTTTTCTATCATAGTTTTTTCCAGTGAATCGCATCAGCAAATTCTTTCATCAACGATAAATTCTTTTCGATAACCGTACCCGTTACAATAATTGCTGCCCCGGCCGCTACCCGTTCGGCTGCAGCTGTGGGTGTACGGATCCCACCACCAACGATCAGGGGAATATCCACCGCTTCATTAACCTGTTTAATAATATCAACCTCAACGGGTTTTTTGGCACCGCTTCCTGCTTCCAGGTAGATCAGTTCCATTCCCAGGTACTGCCCGGCAAGGGCATGGGCTACGGCAATATCCGGCCGGTTCATAGGTATGGGCCTTGTACCACTCATGAATTCCACTGTTGACCCGGCACCGCCATCCAGGATCATATAGCCGGTGGCGATGGTTTCAATGCCTAGATCCTTTACAACGGGAGCAGCGATTACTTGCTCACCTATGAGATAGTGGGGATTTCGTCCGGAAATGACAGACATAAACAACATAGCATCATAGTGGGAGTTTAATTGCCCGACACCTCCCGGAAAAAATATTACCGGGATCCGGGCGGCATCTTTGATTCGTTTCACCCGCTCTGTATAACGACCATCCATCATCAAACTGCCGCCCACAAACAGGGCATCCACATCCGATTCATTTGCCGCAGCAACACTGGATTCGATCGTAGTGTCGTTTTTTTTATCCGGATCAATCAGGGTTGCGTAGGCAGCCCCCTTTTTCGAGATGGTGTCCAATAATTGGTCAATTACATTCATGTCAGGATACGAGTTCTTCATACGCTGCAGATGATAATAAATCGGGTTTTTCTTCCGGGCTCGAACATTGAACTTTAATTAACCAGCCCTTACCGTAGGGATCAGAGTTTACAGATTCAGGTTCGTTTTCAATAATCTCATTTACCGCAATTACGGTCCCGGATACAGGTGCATAAAGATCGGACACTGTTTTTACTGCCTCTATCTCACCAAAGGGATCTCCTGCCGAAAATATATCACCCACTTTGGGGAATTCAACAAAGATAACATCTCCCAGTTGGCTCTGAGCATAGTCCGTAATGCCAATGGTAACTTCATCTTGATGAAAATCAACCCATTCGTGCTCAACAGTGTAGAATAGTTTTTCAGGTATATTCACAATATTTTCTTCCTAATCCATTGGGTTGTATATAAATGTTTCTAAAAAACTGGTGTCAAAATCACCTGATTTAAATTTTTCATTCCCCATAATGGCCTGATGGTATGGTATTGTTGTTTTTGGTCCTTCAATGATGGTTTCTTCCAGGGCATGCTGCATACGGATAATTGCTCGGTCGCGATTTTTTGCTCGTACAATTAATTTACCGATCATAGAGTCATATTGGCTAGGGATCTGATATCCAGCGTAAGCGTGGGAATCTACACGTACGCCCTTCCCTCCAGGCATGTGAAAACTGGTTATTTTTGCAGGGAATGGTGTGAAATTATTGGCTGGGTCTTCCGCATTGATCCTGCATTCTATGGAATGTCCACGAAGTTTGAAATCCTGTAAATATTTGGGGCATTTTAACCGGGCATACATTCTGATTTGTTGTTTAATTAGATCTGTTCCAGTTACCATTTCTGTAACCGGATGTTCCACCTGGATCCGCGTATTCATTTCCATAAAATAGAAATTCTTTTGTTTATCCATTAAAAATTCAATGGTCCCCGCACCCACATAGCCCACAGTTTTTGCCGCATGTACTGCAGCCGTACCAATTTTGTCCCGCACTGCTTCATCCACGATTGGAGAGGGCGATTCTTCAATTAATTTCTGATGGCGGCGTTGGATGGAACATTCTCTCTCACCCAGGTGGATCGTGTTGCCGTGTACATCAGCTAGGATTTGTACCTCAATATGACGCGGGTTCTTAATGAATTTTTCAATATAAATATCACCATTACCAAATGCGGTAAGCGCTTCCTGGCTAGCAGACTTATAGGCGCTTTCCACTTCTGTTCCATCTTGAACAAGGCGCATGCCTCGACCTCCTCCTCCAGCGGAGGCTTTTAACATCACAGGGTAACCCATTTCATCTGCTTTTTCCCGCGCATCTTCAAACCCGGACAATACGCCATCTCCACCTGGAACCACCGGGACACCAGCGGTTTTCATGGTTTCTTTTGCCTGGGCTTTATTACCCATGGCAGAAATGATGCCAGGAGCTGGCCCAAGAAAAGTAAAATTATTTTCGGCACAAATTTTTGAAAACTGGGCTGATTCAGATAAAAATCCATAGCCGGGATGAATGGCATCCGCATTGGTAATCTCCCCCGCAGCAATGATTCGAGGAATATTCAAATAACTCTCCGTGCTGGGTGGCGGTCCTATGCAAACCGCTTCATCGGCAAATTTGACATGAAGAGATAATTCATCTGCAGTAGAATACACAGCCACGGTTTTGATGCCCAATTCATGACAAGCGCGGATAATACGCAGGCCAATCTCCCCGCGGTTGGCAATCAATATTTTGTTAAACATGGATTCCTAGGAAGGATCAATAACAAATAAGGGCTGGTTATACTCCACTGGATCAGAGTCATTCGCCAGGATATCCGTAATAACACCATCGTGCTCAGATTCAATCTCATTCATGATTTTCATGGCTTCGATAATGCACAGCACATGACCCTTTTTAACAATGTCTCCTTTGGAAACAAATGGCGGGTCATCTGGGGATGGCGCTCTAAAAAAGGTACCGGGCATCGGTGCCAGTAGTTTTTCACCTGAATCGCTTCCAACTGTACCAGACACAGGTACGGATTCGGCAGGTTTTGATTCTGGGACACTGGACGGGACTGTAGTGGACAGCGGTTCTGACTCGAGAATGTCTGGGCTCTTTTTGACCCGGTATTTCCGGCCCCAGAATGTAACTTCAATTTCGTTTACACTGGAATTCTCGAGTATATAAATGATTTCTTTTAATTTATCCTGCCACATAATCTATCTTTGGAATGTATCTATTGTTTTGCCCGCTCTACATATTCACCCGTCCGGGTATCAATGCGCAATTTGTCCCCCTCATTGACAAATAGAGGTACATTGACTGTAAAGCCCGTTTCCACCGTTGCCGGTTTGGTTGCTCCTGTAGCCGTATTGCCTTTCAAACCAGGTTCAGTTTCCATTACTTCCAATACCACATGAGACGGCAGCCGGATATCAAGAACCTCATCGCCATCAAAAAGCAGATCTACATTCATCCCGCCTTGAAGAAAATATTTTTTTTCTCCAATAAAATCACTGCCAACATTTAATTGATCATAGGTATCATTATCCATGAAGACATGGAAATTTCCATCATCATAGAGAAATTGCATTGTTTTTGCTTCCACGCGAATGAATTCGAGTTTGTACCCCGCATTGAATGTTTCGTCAATGATCTTCCCTGATAAAATATCTTTCAGTTTGGTTCTCACAAACGCACCGCCTTTACCAGGCTTAACATGCTGGAATTCCATAACTTTCATTCGTTTATTTTTATGGATAATCACCGCACCATTGCGTATATCCGCTGTTGTTGCCATCTTTAATGGATTGTTAAATTAATATTGGAACGAAATTTACTGATTACTGTTGGAAGGTCACACTCGAATTAATTTTTTCGATTTGGTCATACAATTAAACATCGCTGATAATGGACCTGACATCTGTTAGGTCAGATATTATCTGATCAGTATTGGAAGTTTCCCGGGCATATTTTACCATATCGGATGAATGCAGAATACGTATCCACGTTTCAAATTGTTCATCATCCAGCGGAAATAAATCACGGTTCTCTGCAATTTCATTTGTGGTCATTTCCAGTGCCCTCACAAAATATTTTGTTTCTATATATTCCCGGGATATATGTGATAATCCTGTATAAAATTCTTTGGAGAAACCGCTACTGTTTAACTCATTTAGCCGCCGTCTGGCTCGTTCTAACGGTGTTTCCATGGTTGTGTAATCCACTTTACTATATTGAACGGGCTGACGCTGCTTCCAGGTCCAAACCATCCCTGTAATTAAGCCCATTAGTAGGATACAGGATAAAATACTTTTCAACGGCAGGATCCCTCTTACAGGGACGGGGCCCTGTAAAGGCCGAAGTGCAGTTTCTTCTTCGCTGGAAAGTATAGTTTCAATCTGAATATCTAATGGTGGTACCTGCAAGGAAAATTCTATATCTCCACTGGTGTTTAGTACTTCAACCTGGTATTCCGGTGTCTGGTAGCGGCCCGTATCCCAGAACATAAGTTCAAATTGGACACCGGCTAATCGGCCATTTTCATGTATCAGGGATTGCTCCCTGATACTGATGGAATCGTTATCCAGGTCCAGCTCGGGATAACGAATCTTTTG
>Ga0208765_1000230_pt1 | contig 36591 bp, 30 predicted proteins | sample ETNtaG_2_FD_185783 | JGI IMG/M metagenome (GOLD analysis project Ga0208765, IMG submission 185783) | Marine microbial and viral communities from oxygen minimum zone, Eastern Pacific Ocean - ETNP201406SV203 (SPAdes) (version 2) | ecosystem: Environmental > Aquatic > Marine > Oceanic ...
AACTTCGATTCTAGTTCCTGGAGCAAGAGCAGCAGGCTCAACATTTCCAACTATCCCATTATCAAGAATAATCTGAAACCCTTCATCTTCTGATAAGCGGCTGGCCACAATCAGTTGGCTAACTGCACCTATAGAGGCCAATGCTTCTCCTCGAAATCCCTTAGTCTCAATATGGTTCAAATCATCAGGCTGTGAAATCTTGCTAGTAGCATGGCGGGTGATTGCAAGTGGCAACTCATCTGGATGAATACCATGACCATCGTCTATCACAGTGATTCGGTCAAAACCACCTCTCTGGATTTCAATTCGAATTCTACCGGCTCCTGCATCTAAGGAGTTTTCAACCAACTCCTTGACTACCTGTGCTGGCCTCTCAACAACCTCTCCTGCTGCTATCTTTCCAATGGTCAACTCATCTAATTGGATTATCTCCCGACGAGCAGGAGTTGTGAGTTCGGCCATACTATTCCTCCAATTCCTTAGTCTCATTCGTCTTTCTGAGTGCTGCCTGCATTGCATAAAGCGCCTCAAGAGCCTCTCTCGGCGTTAGCGAATCAGGATCTAAAGCCTCCAAACGCTCAGTAATCTCTCTAAGAATTGGGTCTTCTTGAACAATTATTTCTTTCACCGGCTCTAACTGTGATGGTGGCTCAGCATCGGGTTTTGTTGACGCCTTAGGAAGCATCCACCCATAGAGGCTAGACTGCCCAGCGGATCTAGAATCGGGTGTACCATCTCCTCCTGCACGTGCGCCTGAGGCTTGCCCCTCAAGGAAAATCAGTAAATCTCGTGCCCGCTCGACAACACCAGATGGTAAACCTGCAAGTGCTGCTACTTGCACCCCGTAAGAATCGTCACATGGCCCATCAGCAACAGTATGTAAGAAACGAATGTCACCATTTACATCGGCGACTTGAACATGCACATTGACAAGACCATCTACTTCTTCGGCTAAACCTGTCAACTGGTGATAATGCGTAGCAAATAAGGTCCTAGCACCTATTCTCTTGGAAATATCTTCAGTTACAGACCAAGCTATTGCTAGGCCATCAAATGTCGAAGTACCACGTCCAACCTCATCAAGGAGAATTAGACTTCTAGGTGATGCTCGTCTGAGAATATGTGCAACCTCAATCATTTCCATCATGAATGTCGAACGACCACGCCTGAGGTCATCATGAGCGCCGACTCGTGTAAATACTCGATCAACGATACCGATTCGGGCTTTTTCGGCCGGGACAAAAGCACCAGTCTGGGCTAAGATGGAGATTAGAGCAGTTTGTCGTAGGTATGTTGACTTCCCACCCATGTTAGGGCCAGTAAGTAAGAGGAATCGGCGTTTGTTGTGAAAGTTAATCCCATTAGGGACAAATCGGCCATCTTCCTCCAATACAGGATGACGACCATTAGTGATATCCATCGTTGTATCATCTCTGATATCCGGTCGGGTCCACGAGCGTTTACGAGCATGATATGCAAAACTAGCCAATACATCTGCACTAGCCACCTTACGGCCAATTGAACTCAAGTTGGAGGCGTATGAGGCGACATCTCTACGAAGTTCTAGAAACAATTCGTATTCCAGAGCCTTTGCTCTATCGTCAGCAGTTAGAATAATCTCTTCCCATTCCTTCAACTCGTCTGTAGTATATCTCTCAGCATTTGTCATCGTTTGTCTACGACGATACTCATCAGGCACCTTGTCAAGATGAGATTTTGTAATCTCGATAAAGAAACCAAATTGCCGATTTTGTTTGACCTTCAGACTAGGAATATCAAGACGCTCCTTCTCTCTAGCCTCGAAGCCTTTCAGCCAGTCTGTACCTTCACCAGCCTTCATTCTAAGGTCATCCAATTTTTCATCAACACCGACTTGAAAGATTCCGCCATCTCTAATCATCATTGGAGGTTCAGGTACAATCCTTGAGGCAATGTGGTGCATCAGTGGATCTAGTTCTGACAAGCCATCAGAGCACTCGTGGAGGCGTTCTGATGAGCCTTCTGAAAGTAGAGCTTGTAACTTAGGCATCCGCTCGAGACAGTCTGCTACTGCAACAAGGTCTCGTGCATTAGCCCTACCATAGGCAAGTCTTGTTGACAACCTCTCAAGATCCCTCATTGATTTGAGTGTCTCACGAATTTCATCCAATCTACGCGGCGCCTTAACTAAGGAAGCAACTGCAACTTGCCGCGCAGAAATTCGTTCATGATTGGTCAAAGGTCGAAGAACCCACTCTTTGAGTAATCTTCTACCCATCCAAGTTCTAGTTGAATCAATAGCTTGAATCAATGAACCTTCCTTCTCACCAGCAAGAGTATGAGTCAACTCAAGATTCCGCAATGTAGTTTGATCTAGTACCAAATGGCCGTCATCAGCATCAAAATGAACCTCTCTTAATGGTACTACATCAACCAGATGCAACTTTGCTAAATAGCCCGCAGTAAGTCCGCAAGCCTCCATTCCTAGAGGTCTTCTATCTAGATCAATAGAGCCTAAATCACTTAGTTCAAGGTGATCTCTAACTGTCTGAAGATGCTGCTCACGAGGAGCATCATGGATACTCAATGTGACTCGGTCTAAGGAAGTAACAAGTGAACGCATATACTCACTTTCAGCATCCTTCTTTCCTAGAACTAATTCGCTTGGCGCCCAACGCTGTAACTCATCCCTAATTCTCTCAAATCGACCGGCCCCTGAATGCTCCTGTAACCAAGCCCTACCTGTCGATGAATCAAGAATTGCAAGACCCAATCCATCTGCTCGAGAAACAATTCCGGCTAGCAGACTAGAACCATCCTCTCCAATCAAATTCTCTTCATACAGTGAACCTGGAGTGTAGACTCTAGTTACCACTCGCTCAAGAATTTTTGAGCCAGGGCGTAACTCATCTTCCTGCTCACACAAGGTTACTTTGTATCCCGCTTTCAGCATTCCTTGAAGATATGATTCTACAGAGTGCCAAGGAACTCCTGCCATTGGAACGGGGGAGTCTGAATTTTTGTCTCGACTGGTCAAAGTAATCCCTAGTACTTCTGATGCGAGAACGGCATCATCATGGAACATCTCATAGAAATCTCCCATTCGAAAGAAGAGAACCGTATCGGGATGTTGGGCCTTAATCTCAGCAAACTGATCGAGCATTGAACGCTTTGACATCAAATTCACCTCCATCGCTAACGCTGCGCGTAGGTCAACTCACAGAGCCGAGGGTGCATAAGCAATACCCTCTCCGCCCCTATGGGGCGGCTATTGCATCCCTCATACTATCTTATGTCTGAAAACCTCGGCGAATGCAAAGAGGAGGGCCATTCGATGCAGCAAGATAGACAATTGGGAATGCATGGTTTAATGCTACTCGTTGCGATAATATGGGGGATATCTTGGGCTGTTGGGAGAATATTGGCCACAGGGCTTCCTCCAATGACGGGAGCATGGCTTCGATATATTGTGACAACTTTACTGTTCTACATTTGGTTTGCAATTCAATATTCACAAGGACAACCTGTGAAATGGCTTCCAGCAGAAAAGAAATCATGGAAAACGCTGATAATTATAGCTACAACTGGAGTCTTATTCTACCAAGCATTCTTCATGCATGGAATGATGTATACAGCAGCAGGTGATGCCTCACTAATCATAACTTTCAATCCTATTTTCACAGTACTTCTAGCAGCTCCAATGTTAGGTCAACCTATATCTCGCAGAATGTTCATTGGGTTGATGTGTGGATTCATCGGAGTCTTTGTTGTCACAGGATGGTCCCCTAATACAGACCTACCTGCTGATGAAAGAATCTTTGGAAATCTATTGGTCCTAATCGCGTCTTTAAGTTGGGCATTTACAACTAATATGACCAAGCGAATGATGGAACGACGCAAGGGGGAAGAGGAAGCTACTGCACTTCAGATTGTAGTTTGGTATTCACTTCTAGGAACTTTGATGCTTACTCCATTCGCAGCAATGGATGCCTGGCAACACGGAATTCCTGAACCCACAATGAAAGATTGGTATGCAATCCTATATCTTGGATCTCTCTCTACAGTATTAGCCTACTATTGGTTCGCCATGGGAATAGAGAAATTGGGAGCAACCGCTGCCTCCTCCTATGTGTTCCTAGTACCTGTGTTTGGAGTATTAGGTGGAGTCGGGTTACTTGGTGAAAAGATAGGTTGGACACTCCTCATTGGCTTCTTGATGATTGTTGCGGGAGTAAGGGTTGTTCAATCGGAGAGCGAGAGACTACGAACAGGATAATACAGCCCCTACGGGGCTTCACTCAGCATTATATACAGCGGGCAGGTCGGCCGAGTCCGAGGTAGTATAGATGGCACGCAAGCCAGCAAAGATGTATCGCCAGGTCAAAGGCCAGGCTTACACACGCAGAGAGTACACCGGTGGTGTCCCAAATAACCGAATTCTACGCTATCACATGGGTAACCGTAAGGCTGCCGAAGCAGGTGAATTTGAAGTGGTTGTCAATCTAACTGTAGACAATGCAGTTCAGATTCGTCACACCGCACTTGAGGCAGCCCGCCAAGTATCAAATGCTACCATTAGAGAAGCCGCTGGAGAACTGGGCTATGCTCTTCGTGTCCACAAGTATCCTCACAACATCCTTCGTGAAAACAAGCAAGCAACAGGAGCAGGAGCAGATCGTGTCTCTCAAGGGATGCGCCTATCCTTCGGCAAGAATGTCGGTACTGCGGCCCGAGTGAAGAAGAATGATGTCATCGTATCAATTCACACATCTGCAGAATTCTATCTCGATGCTCGCAATGCTCTTCGTAAGGCTGGAATGAAATTCCCTAGCCCAACTCACATCAGAGTTGCTCGAGGTGAAGAGCACCTGAGAGTTAAGGGACTAATATGAGGTCGACTGGGTATGTCGCCCGGTGACCCGTTGACTATTCTTCAGAACTCACTGCGAGGAGCCCCTATCATTTGGAAGGGAGAATACCCCTACTTCATCCATCCCATTTCTGACGGAATTCCTAGAATGGACCCCGATGTTTTGAGAGCCACCAGAGATCTAATTGTATCTAGTGTAGATTGGTCCGAGGTTGACCTCCTTGTAACAGTTGAAGCAATGGGACTACCACTACTGGCAGCTGTGGGAGATGCAACGGGAAAACCAACTGTTGTTATCCGTAAGCGTTCGTATGGGATGGAAGGAGAAACTCGTGTAGATGTAGCAACTGGTTACTCTCAATCAACCGTCTATATCAATGATATTGAGGCTGGTGAAAGAATAGTAATTGTAGATGATGTGATTTCAACTGGAGGGACTCTTGAACCACTATTGGAGACTCTTGAAAACATGGGAGTTATCCTTCAAGACGTTGTTATTGCAATCGAAAAGGGAGAAGGTAGAGAACGCCTGAACAGAGAACGGCCCCATTGGCCAGTTCGCTCACTCGCACGTATAGACATCATCGATGGAAAGGTCGAGATTGTCGAGTGAGAAGACCTTCTAGCCCATGCAACCGCTCAAATACAGGACCTCGGACGGCGAGTTGGTCAAACCATGGATTTGGAGCGTCATGATTTTCAACTCGACGATTTAGTCGAGAGAATCAAAGACAATGACCATCGTCTAGTTGCACTACAAGTTCCAGAAGGTCTGAAGATGCAGGCTCTTGAGATGATGGATGCTATCGAAGAGAACTCGGCGGCAAAGGTTGTACTTGCTGCTGACCCATGCTATGGTGCGTGCGATTTAGTGCACGACAAGATGCGCATGATGGGAGTGGAATTAGTTGCGCATATGGGACACAGTGCAATGAATATCGATTCAGGAATGCCTACTCATTTCATTCCTGTAACCTATGATGGAGATCCTGAAATTGACCCTGTTGTACCTATTCTAGCAAGGCACAAGGCAATTGCTGAGGCTCGAATGTCAAAGAAAGAAGAAGAGGAGTTAACAGACGAGGAGGCTCAGGAGCGTTTCCTAGATGCAGTTGGACGTGTAGCACCTCTAAGCGGAACCAGATTGGGATTAGTTGGGTCAATTCAGCACTTGCATTTACTACAAGAATACAAAGAAAGGTTGGAGAAAGCGGGCTTTGATGTAGAAATACCAATAGGAGGTGCCCGCTTGACTTTCCCTGGCCAAGTATTAGGTTGCAACTATTCAGGAGATGATCCCACAATTGGTCACTACCTCTTCCTTGGTTCTGGTGATTTTCACCCAATAGGCCTAGTCATGCACACAGGTAAGCCTCTTGCTCTGCTAGACCCTTACACTGGTGAAGCGGGTGAGATGTCTCTAGAGCGCATCGAGCGTATCCTTCGCCAGCGCATGGGGCTAATTTTTGCAGTTGATAATGCCAATTCATTCGGTATTCTAATCGGAGAGAAGCCCGGACAAATGCGTCGTAATCTAGCGATTCGGATGAAAAGACTACTTGAGACACATGGCAAGAAAGGATACTTACTTGCCTTAGATCATGTAGGACCTGACCTTATCGATTTTTACCCCGTTGATGCATTCGTAAATACTGCCTGCCCACGCATCGCCATAGATGATGCGGTCAAGTATGACAAGCCACTAATTACACCATTTGAATTAGAAGTGGCACTTGGTGAAAAACAATGGGAAAATGGCTATCAATTTGATGAAATTCCTTGATTCGTCTCTCGCGCGCATGCGTCACACTCGCGTACATACGTGCGCGCTGCAGCAAATATCTCTAATAACGGTGAAAGCACGAATCGAATGAATGGCAGGATACCTCGACCGCATCGGAGCAGGCAAAGTCCTGCTAGACAAGGGCCCCTTGTCGTACGACTGGATTCCCCCCCATCTCATAGGACGCGATGTTGAACTCGGCGACATGGCATCGTTATTTTCTCAGATAGAGAACCATGACACTAGTTGTAGGGCAGTCATCTTAGGACCAGTAGGTTCTGGAAAGACTGTTCTGACACAACGTTTCGGAGAGGACATTCAACGCCATTTGGATGGACGCAGAAAGATTGTTCTCGCACATGTCAATTGCCGCAATCACCCAACAGGGTCACAGGTCCTACAGCAAATTGCTCTGACTCTAGATTCTCGCCACCCTGAGAGGGGATTCAGTACTGGCGAGATTATCCAAACTATTCGTCGAAACCTGCATACTCATGAAAGCCATCTGCTACTGATTCTCGATGAAGTCGATGTTCTAGTTCGTAGAGATTCCTCTGACCTTATCTACAAACTTCTACGAATAGATGAGGGGCAGGAACATACGGGTTCTATTTCCCTGATTCTAGTAAGTCAAGATTCTACTCTATTGAAGTACTTCGAACCTGCAGTAATTTCACGCCTAGGTCAATCAAATATCATTGAATTACAACCTTACGATGCAGATACACTTACGGGAATCGCAGGTCAAAGGGCGGGAGTTGCCTGCAGAACTGGGGCTGTATCTGATGAAACATTGAGTAAAATTGGTCGATTCTCCGCTGATGTTGGAGATGCGAGAATGGCTATTGAGTTGCTTGATGCTGCTATACGCAGAGCTGAGAAAGCGGGTCGCGGCGATGTTCTACCTGAAGATGTACGGCCGAGTACGTTACGCAAGGCATCTCTTGAACCCGCACAAGTTGACAATCTTTCAATTCATCAGAAATTAGTACTACTTGGTATCTGCCGACGTCTGAAGAAAACCAATGAAATTTCAAGTGGAGATGCACAGAAATTGTATCAATTAGTTTGCGAAGAGTTTGCCTTCAAACCTCGTAGTTATACCACCTTTTGGAAGCATCTCAAGGCGCTTGAAATTGAAGGTCTAATTGAAACAAAGACTGCTAATGCTAGTGCAGGTCGAGGCAGAACACAACACATCACAATGACAAATACACCCCCCGCTACACTTGAGAGTAGAATCGAGAAAGAATTGCTGCGAGGCTGAAACCTTCACCGTAGGTGATTCCGAACCGCTCTTATAGGGGTCTCTTGTCGGGAGGCCGTTCAGGTGACATCATGGCGGGAAAAGAACAAGCCTTCAAGGCAGTGGTTAACGATACCAACCCTGCAGCGAATGGGCGAGCATATTCAATTGATATCACCGGCTCAAACTACAACCATTTCCTAGGAAAGAAGATTGGCGACAGTGTCGATGGAATGTTCGTTGGAGAGGGTGACCAGACCCTAAGTGGCTACAAATTGCAGATTACTGGAGGCTCTGATGTCACTGGTCGACCCATGCGTCCTGACCTAGATGGAGCAGGAATAAAATCGGTTCTTGTCAGCCCTGGTGTTGGCTACAAAGGCAAGCGCTACGTGAAGAAGAACGCACAGGTCTATCGCTACAAGTACGATGGTATTCGTAAGCGTAGAAACCTTCGTGGGAACATCATCAGTCAGGACACCCGTCAGATAAATCTGAAGGTCGTCGAAGCTGGGAAGCGTTCTCTTCCTGTAATCCTTGGTCTCGAAGAAGAGGCTGCTGCTGAGACACCCTCAAATGAAGAGGAATGAATCGGCAGGAGTTGATGAGTCTGGCAAGCAAACTTCCTCGCCAGCCTGAAGTCAATATCGGCATGGTCGGTCACGTAGATCACGGCAAGACTACCTTAACTCGTGCTCTCTCTGGCGTTTGGACAGATACTCACTCTGAGGAAAGAAAGAGGGGAATCAGTATCAAACTAGGTTATGCAGATACGGCTTTCTATAAAACCAAAAAAGGAGATTATTATCCTAAAGAAAAGCATCCTGAGGGTAAAGAAGATAGCGATAAGGAATTACTTCGAGTTGTTTCATTCGTCGATGCACCCGGTCACGAGACACTGATGGCAGTGATGATTTCTGGCTCCTCAATAATGGATGGGGCTCTTCTTCTTGTCTCGGCTACCGAGAAGTGCCCACAACCACAGACTCGTGAACATCTTGCAGCATTACAAATTGCTGGAATTGAAAATGTGGTCGTAGTTCAAAATAAGATAGATTTGGTCTCCCGTGAACGCGCTGTAGAGTCTTACAATGAAATCAAGGATTTTATCTCAGGAACTGTAGCAGATAACGCTCCTATAATTCCAATATCGGCTCACCACGATGTCAACTTAGATATCTTGATTCAAGCTATTGAGGACACTATCCCAACACCAAATCACGGGAAGGAAAAGGAGGCACTAATGTATGTGGCTCGATCCTTTGACATTAACCGACCCGGTACAAGACCAGAAGGTCTGCGAGGCGGAATCATAGGTGGTTCTGTGGTAAAGGGAGAATTTGCAGTTGGAGATTCGATTCTTATTGCGCCAGGACGCAGAATAAAAGAAGGGAATAAAACACGATGGGAACCAATCAAGACTCAAATTGAATCCGTTCAAGGAGGAGGTCTAGATCTGCAAACTATTCACGCTGGTGGTTTGTGCGGTGTCGCTACTCCAATGGATCCTTTCGTCACTAAAGCGGACGACCTATCTGGCCAAGTAATGGCTAGAGAGGGCGAATTGCCACCGATTTGGGAAGTTTTCAATCTCGACCTGAATCTTCTAGAAAACATGGTATCAAGTGGAGATGGAACTGCCGAAAAGGTGCGACCACTGCAGCCTAATGAAATGCTTATGATTAATTCCGCTACTGCGACTAGTGTAGGTCAAGTAAGTGCCATAAAAGGAAAAAAGGCGACTATCCGTTTGCGATTACCAATCTGTGCCCTTGAGGGAAGTCGGATCACTCTTTCAAGAAGAATTGGAACCAGATGGCGACTTATTGGCCATGGTACAATAACTGGGTGAAATCATGTCTGGCGTCCTAATCGACGCATGTGGTTGGGTTGCTCTAGTTGATGCACGACTGAATCTTGATTCTGCTATGTTAGAAGTAGCTGGAAGTCCTAATTACATTCTACTCAATTCTGTTAACAAAGAATTACATGAACTGTCAAAAAGACGAGGTGGACTACTGTTAGAATTACTATCATCTCGTTGTGAAATGAGGGAGGATGTCGTAGGAATGAATCATACTGATGACATGTTAGTTGACATTTCAAAAACAAATGGATGGCCGGTTCTTACTGTTGACCGTCGTCTTAAAGAAAGACTCGTAAGTGTAGGAGCTTCATACATCGAAGTAACTAGTGGGCCTGCTCTGAGACTTGTTGGTTCAATCTGAAAAACATTCACGGCAGAGTGAATAATTGATCATCACCGTGGCCATCCATCAAACCAATTCGTACAGCAGCATCAATCCATGCATGGGCGTAATTGATTGCACCAAAGGCTCTGACTAAGTCACCCTGCTCTAGGAAGTGCCGAGCATCCGCTTGGTAATCATCACACATGCGCATCATTGAACTGAGGCGAGCAGCATCCTCAACATTATTCGCAATAGGTGTGGCCTTGGCTCTTGCCCGAGCGGTCAAAGAGAGGTACTTCTCAACCTTCTCTCGAGTTATTATTTCTCCATTATCAGACATTAGACCACCCCCTCAGCTGCTCTCCTCAGATGTTGTCCCGTAGCATCGCTGAGTTTGAAATATCGTGTACGGCCTTGTTTTCGAACAGATAGTAATCCCTTACGACGCATACCATTGTAGATTTGTGATAGTCGAGAACGCCCAACCTCTAATCTTGCTTGTAATTCTTGGTCAGAAGGACTCACCTCTCGACTCATAGATGCTTCAAGCACCATTCTCTCTGCTTCCGTCAACGCGTGTAGACATAATGGGTCGAAAGGCAAGTCAGGTTCCCAAACCGGACCAAAAGAGGTTGGAATCGGAATACTGGATACAATAGGTTGTACTTGTTCTATAGGTTCTCTCTCAAATGGTTGCGGGGTAGGTATATCTGGAATATCTAATTGAGGAGTTTCAACCGATTCTACAATTGGTTCTTCTTGAACCGGGTCATCAACAAACCACTCTGTCTCGAATATTTCAGGTTCAGGTTCGGGTTCGGGTTCTGGAGGAGTATAGGCAGAAGGAGAAGGTAGAGTTTCTTGAGACCCAGATTCGACCACCCACAAGGCATTCTCTGTATGGAATACTGGCTCATCTTCAAGAGGATCTACAGAAGTATCTATGCGGGCTTGCGATTCTTTTTCATCTACGCTCTCTGGTTTCATTGAGCGAACGGGTGGTTTGATTGGTCGGGGCATCAAACTAGGGTGAGATTGGGCTACCTCAATCTCGGTGTCATCGGGGCCGGTTGGCATTTTATCCGCTGCGCTTCTATTACGATTAACCAAACTACCAAAATTCCCACCTATTCTTTTAGGAGGTTGAGGGGGTTCTGTACCTTCGGCCATGTAAAGAAATGCGTTGTCAGCTTCTGTGCTTTGATATTCTTCACCCAAATTATCAGATGGTAACGATTCCTCTTCAAATTCATGGATTCTTTCTTCATCTTCAATATCTGCAACTAATTCCTCCTCTTCGACTTCTTCAGCCTCCCAAATATCACTAGGTGCTGAAAAATCGTCTTGCCAAGAAGGTTTTTCTGGTTCTAATACAATCTCATCTTGCTCTTCTTCCTCATCCCAGAGGTCTTCGGGTTCTTCTTCAAAATCATCTTCAACTAAAACTTCCAAGTCCTCAATTTCTTCTTCCAAAAAGTCATCATCAACTGAAATTGGTTCAACCTCGGATGCCTCAACTAGAGGGGGGAGGGGGGTCTGAACCTCTGTTTGAGTCGATTTGATGGTGCTACTAGGGGCTCTCCAAGTCATCAGGCGATCAAGAACTCCACCTTCTCCTGAATTATGTCTCTCGTCAATGAGATCCCTCAGTAATTTGACCACTCTTCTGGGGTTTCCGTCGGTGTTCTCATGAATGGCTTTCAACAAAGTTGGCCTAATGTTCCACTTTTGATTTGCTGAACGGGCAATCCTACTGTTAGAAAGTGCCTGGATTTGTTTCTCATTAAGATTGGAAAGATATTGTGGTTCATCAAAAACATCCAATATTTCTTCATCAAATTTGCTCAATTGTCCTGGAGTTGCCGTAACCACAACTAGAGCTCTTAATCTCTGTAACATTGGAGCGAGTCGAGATAAAACTGGATTGAGATCAACATGAGATGGATAATCAAAGGCAATTAGTGGAAGAACGCCTGTCTCGTTATCGAGCATTTCCACTAGTCTGTCTGAAACTTGTTGTATTGAAGGAGATACTTCAAACCCTCCAAAGTGAATGGATACCTCATGTATAATTCCATGAGCGGGGTTTTCCACCTCTGGCCAATACTGTCCGATGTATGGTCTTCGAGATGTCTGTGCAGCTAGGGCGTTGATGAAAGAGGTTCTTCCCGAACCACGATTGCCAACAAGAAGGAGAAGTCTAGGATTCTGTGAAATTAGATATTCTCTCCATTGACTCAGTAGATTATCTCTCCCGATTAGATTCTCCGCACGACCAGACTCAATTGGTCGGTGGTCGAAGGGATTCCCTCTCAAGGGAGGTAAATCGAGAACCGATGCACCACCTTCGCTCATGACTAGTCCTGAGTGGGTGAAGTACATAACATTCACGCATTCTCACGCTTTATTCGTGGGTAATTAACGCAATTATTCGGATTCGGAATTATTATTATTCAATCATAGCCATTCAGTGCAACGTTTGATGACGATAAACATTAACGCATTACTAACGCTTCCACTATGCGTTAATGAAGCGTTAACGGCCAAATTAACGCTTTATTTTACGATTTAAGACGATAGACGAAGGTGCCCTTGACCTGTTTTTTAGCAAAATGCACGTACTTTGGCTTACTTCAAGCATTAACTCATACACGCACATAAGGTGCTGTTAATCACGAAGTGCTTAGTACTCAAAGGACTTCGCAAGGCATGGTGGAAAGATGCCTGTTGACAATAGCCGATTGAAAGGATTCTACAAGTTATCCATACCTGAGCGTCGAGCAATGCTTGCAGATATAGCGGGGTTGACTGATGAACAAGTTAGGGCTTGGGCAGATGCTGAATTAGACGAAGGTGTGGCAGATAGGATGATTGAGAATGTCATCGGACGTTACTCACTACCGATTGGAGTTGCTACAAACTTCATTATTGATGATGAACACTACTTGATTCCCTTCGTTGTAGAAGAAGCAAGTGTTGTAGCTGCGGCATCAAACATGGCCAAAAGGTGTCAAGCGAAAGGTGGGTTCACGTCCAACAATACAGATCCGGTTATGATTGGACAAATACAAATCGTAGGTTGTGAGAATCCTGAAGCATCGAAATCAGCAATTCTTTCTGCAAAAGATGAACTCATTCAGGCTTGTAATGATGTAGACCCTATCTTAGTGAAATTTGGAGGAGGTTGTCGTGACGTAGAAGTACGGATAATCGAAACTATGTCAGGGCCGATGGTTATTGTCCACATATTAGTTGATTGTAGAGACGCAATGGGGGCAAATGCAGTCAATACCATGGCAGAAACAATCGCATCACGGGTTGAATCACTATCTGGTGGTACTGTGATTTTGAGAATTATATCGAATTTAGCCGTTCATCGGCTGGCCCGAGTTAGTGCTACTTTCACCCCTTCGGAGATGTCAAACAAAGGAGATGATCCTGAACAAGGTGCTGAAGTCATTGATGGAGTTATCCAAGCCTACCATTTTGCCGCTGCGGACCAATTTCGTGCAACAACACACAACAAAGGCATCATGAATGCAATTTCACCAATAGGAATAGCATGTGGTCAAGACTGGAGGGCTATCGAATCAGGTGCTCACTCTTACTGTGCATATGAACGCAAATACGGTTCTATGACTCATTGGGAAAAGGATAGTGAAGGCAATCTAATTGGTTCAATAGAAATTCCAATGGCTGTAGGGCTAGTTGGTGGAGCGATTCGTATCCATCCTGGTGCACAAGCAAATGTTGCACTTCTTGGAATAAAATCCGCTAATGATTTGGCAAAGTGCATGGCTGCTGCGGGCCTTGCTCAGAACTTAGGGGCATTGAGAGCATTAGCAACTGTTGGTATCCAAGCCGGCCACATGAAACTACACCTACGCAATATGGCGGCTTCTGCGGGGGCAAACGACAACGAAATTGAGACTGTTGCAACAATTGTCCGAGAAAGTGGAGATAGAATCACTATGGCAGCCGTAGAGGATGCTCTCAAACAGGTTCGTGGCGAGTAATCATTCCTCGTCTTGTACGGCCTCGAGAGCTAATGCCTGCTCTGATGGCTGTTCACTGAATTCTTCTATTGTCATCTGTTCATCTGACAAAGAAGCAGCTAATTCGGCACTTGTTAGACCAGCCTTCGAAGCCTCAGCACGGAACCACAATCGGACAGCACGGTACTCAACCTCGGGACATCCGAAGTATTCTGCAAATCTACGAGTGGTGGTCAGTCTACGACTCAATCCATCTCTACGTCGGTCGATGAAACCGAGTTGAGCAAGATCGCGAACATGATCGTAAGCTCGTTGACCAAGCATGTCGACCAACTGTGCTTGACGCATTGGTTGATGGTAAGCGATTAGCGCGGCAGCGGGAAGTAGTCTCTGAGGCACATCGGGCCTCAGGGCTTCGGGTAAATGATTGGATAGATTTGGTCTAACCTCGAATATCCAGCGACTAGAGACTTCAGTTAATTGGAGAGCTGAGTCCTTTCTACGACGAATTGTATTTCTTAGATTCTCAAGAGAACCAGATACTTCGCTACGTGTCTTTCCAGTTTGCTCCATCAACTCATCAACTGACATCGACCTCCCTGCACTAAACAAAATGGCCTCAAGTATAGTTGAGAGTTGTACTTCTTCAGACATCAGAACTCAACTCCATTTCCGGCTTAGGGTTTATTGATTTGGTAAGGACATCAAAATCATCACTTTCGGGATGAAGATCCCGAAGAGTAATGACTCCATTTCGTCCAGATTCTTGAGTTAAGTCTGCATATCCCCGATTGGTAAGGAATAGAGAAGAGACGAGTGCAGTTACCTGTGCCTCCGCTTGAGCCTCATCTAATTCCAGACCTGCTTCCAGAGACCTATTGCATAGATGCTCCGTGATGGATTTGAGATCTACAGCACCATTTTCATTAACGTGCTTTTCTCGAAGCGCCTCCCATGTTCTGCGAATATCATCTTCAAGATTTTCAACATGTAAACTACCACTGAATCGTGCGCGTGCTCTCTCATTCGCCTCACGTCTCTCTTTAGCAATCTCTTCTCGAAGTCTTTGATCTTCCGAAATTTGCTTCGCTGATTGTAAACCCATCAAAAGTTCACTCAAAGTAACTGGACGGCTCTCTCCACGATGGATTCTACCTTCAAACATCGAAGGAAGAACTTCATCTGCAGCTCCAGTAAGGATTCCTACTGAGAAGTTGTAGTCATCTTCTGTGAATTCTGATTCCCAACCCATTGTGTCGAATTCGAAGTATTCCTCCTCCTCATCCCAAGCATTCTCTTGACGCTCAATTAATGTAGAAGCCTGTCCTCTTAGAATTTGCCAAGCCATTCGAATTAGTCGGCCACAAGTTGGCAAATCTATGTTCTCAGCATTTTGTATCCTTTCCTCGAACATCTCAAGAAAACTGGTCAAATCAACATCCCATGGGTCAAGATCCTTGGAGCGGAATAGTTGGAACACGAGTGCAACTGAACGATCAAATGGGTCGATAAGAAATTGATGTTCTGCCTCCTCAAGACTTGCAAGTTCAACTAACCTATCGAGATATCTGCTAGTCTCAAGATTGACCTCACCTTGTAGAAGTCTAGTTACTATGTCGTCCCGCATAGTTGCTGCATCGAAGACAGGCACTTTCACCCCTCCAATTCTTCAACCGCTTCCTCAATAGCAAGAGTATCGGATTCACCAACTTCATCCGAAATATCTTCAGTAGGAATTGCGGCCTCCTTTTCTTCTATGTCCTCGGTCCATTCGTCCGTTCTTTCTTTCAAGGATGAAATAGATGCATCCTTTTCACCTTCTAATTCAACAACTAATGATTCTTCAGCAGGTGCCTCAACATCAGCATCAAGACCTGCTCTTTCTGCCAAACCACCTAAACTCTCAGGCTTAGCCATAGGTTCAGGAACTCTAGGCATATTTTCTGGCTTTGGAAGATCGCCCATACTTTCTTTTTCGGACTTGGCCGCTTCTTGAGCCGCCTTCTCTGCCTCAAACTCATCTCCTAATTCTAGAGCGGCGGCTCTGTCAAAGTCTGCGATTCTTCGACTGCAACCGTCACCAGCATGAGTGATTCCGATATGGTGATCGGCCAGTGTCAAACTGACTTTGCGAAGTGTGACCATGATGAATTGAGCCTGACGGCTTCGTATTCTACATAGTGTTGCAATTCTCTCTGCATTGAATGGATCTAGATTCTGGTCGACCTCATCAAAGTAGTAGAAGGGACTTGGTTCGTAGTCTTGGATAGCGAAGATGAAGGCCAATGCAGCCATTGATTTTTCACCTCCCGAAAGGAAGCTACGACGTGTCCTCTTACTCTTCCCTGGAGGTATACAGGCCATCTCAAGCCCACCCTCGAAGGGGTTTTTGGGGTTCTCAAGGAGAAGTTGCCCCTCACCGCCTGGTTGAAGCATTCCGTAGGCGCGCTTGAAGTTTTTATTGACATGGTTGAAGACTGCGATAATGCGTGTTTTCCTCTCATCTTCCAAGTTTTCAGTTAGGGCGATTAGCGTTGCATGTCGCTCTTTACATAACTTACCATCGGCGACTAGTGCTGCGATTCTTTCAACGGTTTGATCATATTGATCAATCGCTAGCATATTTACGTCGCCGAGGTGGCTGAGGCGGCGGTCAAGTCCCTGCACCCTCTTTTCCGCCTCAGCCACTGTTGGCAGTTGAATTTCTGAAGTCGGAATTTGGATACCGAGCTCACTAAGCTCATCTTCCAAGACGCCGACTGTCGCCTCTTTCTGTCTGATTTGTTCAACGAGAGCTTCAAGTCTCGATTTGATTGATTCTCGATTTGATTCTTGCTGATCAACATGAGAACGCAAACTCGCTCGCTCCTCAATCAGTTCCTCTTTACGAGAGTTAAGGTGTTGTAATTCCTCATTGAACTGAGATTCCTGCCCCTTGAGTTCAACTAATTGCTCATCAGCCTTGGAAATTACTTCTTCCAATGTAACAATTGATTCCTTTGCCTTAGTGATGATGTTATTCTGACGTTCTAGTGAACGAGTGAGATTTGTTTTTCGCTCTAACATCACATTGAGTCTTTCTTCACCTGACGTAATCTCTACATCGGCTCTGAGTTTTGTCCTCTCAGCCTCAGTTCGAGTATCTTGAGCAGAACGTAGGAGTTGTGACAAATGTTCAGGAGTTTGATCCTGTAGTGCTTCAGCAGCTTCATTACGTGCAACTAGGGCATCTTCGTATGATTCAACGGCTTTTGTAGCGGCTTCTACTGCCTTCTTGCTCTCAGAGTCAGCGGTCTCGAACTCATTTCTTGCTGTGATGACCTTCTTACCCACCTCGTCAACTAGTTTTTGAGCCAGTCGGGCTTCAGTCTTCCATTCATGTAATTTAACAGAATGATCACTACCATCAAGGCCATGGATACTATTGCGTATATTGTTCTGATTGGTTCGAAGTTCATCAAGTGCGGCCTTGACGGTTGAATAGTATAGATTAGCGCGCTCAAGTGCAGACTCTAACTTCTCCATACCTGCACCTGAAGAACCAGTGCCACCAAACTGAGGGCGGTTCCCTTTGGATGATGCACCTCCTGTCATTGCCCCTGTAGCTTCCACAATCGAGCCGTCGAGAGTAACCATACGCACGCCACCCATATTCCTTCGTGCAACGTCCATAGCCTGTACAATCAGTGTGTTTCGGCAAGCAAAACGAACGGCAGTTTCTATCTCATCATCATAGTCGAGTAAGTCATGGGCGAAACCGATAATGCCAGGGTTGCGAGCAACCATCAGTGCTCTGCCTTGAGCGCGAGATGCACTGATTTTGTTTAGAGGGAGGAAAGTTGCTCTTCCACCACCATTAGTTTTGAGCCATTTAATGCAACTTGCAGCAACCTCATCATTAGTGACAACGATACTATTCATTCCACCTCCTAGAGCATATGCTAGGGCTTCTTCATGAGCGCTATCCTTGGGAACCGTAAGTTCACCTAGTGAACCGAGAATACCCCTAATCTCACCACTCTCTCGTAATTTTGCTAGAGATCTCAGAGTTACTGCAGAACCTGGGCGTGAAGAACGTGCTTCTTGTTGAGCCCTTGCTCTGTCGAGAGCCAATGTTGCTTCGCGAACCTGAGCGTCGGCACTGTCTCGATCTTCACGCAGGGCATTTTCTTGTCTCTGTAATTTTGAGAGTTGGCCCGCTAATTCCCCACGGTCTTGTTGTGGAGCTTCACCACGAAGATCTTCGCCAGTTAATTCTAGGTCATCCCTCTCAAGTGTTGCATTCTCGTATTCGCCCTCAAGTTCAGCCAATCTATCGGAAGCCAAACGTGCTGCTTGTTCAGCTCTATCAGAATTCAATCGGGCATCCGCCTTTGCTGAATGGGCTTTGTTGGCCTCTTCTGTTGCTTTACCCAATGCTCGATTCAAATCACGAGCATGCTTGTCGCCTGATTCAATTGCGGTTCGAGCCTCGGATTCATCGGCTTCGGCTTGATCTAGATTAGCATCAGCAGCTTCAACAGCAGCCTTGGCGTTATCAATTGCCAACTGGATTTTCTCCGCTTCTTCATTGGCACGGCTCAACTCTTCCTGAATCTCCTCGACCTCAATAGTAGCATCATCACTAGCCTTATCTTGGTCACCAATCCTATCGCGACTGGTTTCAATTTCAATATCTAAAGCCCTGATTTGATCTAGAACCGCTTTTGATTCACCTGTAGACATTTCATCTAATTCGACTCGGATGGCTACAAGCTCTTCCTCCATGTTGAGTAGACGTTGATTTGCTTCACGGACACTTTCCCTTAACTTCGTATCTCTCTCTTGATACTTTGTATGGTCTTCGTTGAGCATCCGGATTTCGTCAATACGATTTCGATATCGGGTTTGTCCTAGAGTGACTTTGGCGTCATCGAGTTCATCCTTCAGAGCTTTGAATTTCAGCGCTTGTTCTCGCTCTTTCTCTAGTTTCTTCAAACGAGTCTTTTGTTCCGTTTCGAATAATTCGATAGTTTCTATATCATGCTCAACTCTCTTGCGCTGATTATTAGCGCTGTTGATTTCTTTGTCATAGGCAGTAACTCCGGCTACTTCTTCAAGAACTCCTCGGCGGCGATGAGGAGTCATAGTTGCGAGATTGGTGACGTCCCCTTGGAGGACAATATTGTATCCATCGCCATGTAGTCCGGCTTCAGCCAGAGTCCTACGCATCTCAGTTGCAGTCACCGGCCGCTCGCCAATTCTGTAAGATGAGACTGGTTGATTCTTACGGCTTAGTCTAACCGATCTTGTGAAAGATGCCTCGTCTTCATCAATACGTAAGCGACGGCGGCCATCTATGTCAGGGGTGTTTGCAAAAACTAGAGTTACAGACATGTGTCGTGCTGGCTTTCCTCTCTTACCACCATTGAAAATCAAATCTGCAACATTGTCCGCACGCATCACCTTGGTCGAACGAGTTCCAAGTACGAATTGGATTGCATCTCCTGAATTCGATTTACCAGAACCATTGGGGCCGGTTATTGCAGTAAATCCCTCATCAAAAGGAACGGTGATTTCTCCACCAAAAGATTTGAAATTTTCTAGTTCAATCCGCAACAAGTGCATCCCATCACCTAATTGACGTAAGAAAAAGCCCCAACGTCAGACCTGCCCTCGACCCCTATCGGATTATGAAGGTTGAGGCTGCGTACGGTTTTAGAGAAGGATTGCAGACACTTACTTTCATCGCCGAATGGGATGAACTCTTATGGGGCAATCTTGAATGAGATATCCCCCTGAGGAATATCATGGCAGCGGGGTTGTCTGAGCGCAATCTACCTCCCGCCGATGTTGCGGTTATTGGTTCAGGCATTGCAGGACTCTTTCTCGCTCTGCGATGCTTTCGTCAAGGCCTTACTGTAGTTGTAGTAACGAAGAAAGAATTGTCCACCTCCTCAACTAATTGGGCACAGGGCGGAATTGCCGGAGTGCTAGATGTCAATGACGAGTCGGCTCTGGAAGCGCATGTGAAGGATACTTTGTCCTCAGGAGCGGGGTTGTGTGACGAGGAAGTGGTTCGTTCGGTTGTATACGAGGCTGCAGATCGAATCAAAGATTTAGTTGAGCATGGAGTTGAGTTCGACCTTAGTGCTAATGGGTTGTATGACCTTGCCCGAGAAGGTGGTCATTCTGACAAACGCATATTACACACTAAAGATAGAACTGGGGCCGAAATAGAGAGAGCATTGACAGAAGAAATTGCTGAAGAATATAATTCAGGATTACGGATTCTTGAGAATTGGATGGTACTTGACCTAATTCGACGTGATTTCACAGACCCAGACAAAGGCGTTGCTGGACTATGGTGCATGGCGCCGGATGGAGTCGTATACACGCTTGCGGCTAGAACTGTAGTTTTGGCCTCAGGAGGAGCCGGGATGTTACATTTAGCAACCACTAATCCACCGGTTTCAACGGGTGATGGAGTCGCCATGGCACACCGAGTTGGAGCAGATATCGAAGATATGGAATTCATTCAATTCCACCCTACAGCACTCGCGGTGGATTCTGAACAACCATTCCTAATTACTGAAGCAATGCGAGGCCATGGTGCGATCCTCATGACTCAAAATGAATACGCCGAATGGCGAATTAATCCCACTCCACTTGCAGAAGCATCATACATGTCAAAATACTCATCTAAAGGTAGCCTAGATACTCGTGATATAGTTGCTAGAGCCACTGATAGAGAAATGAAGGAGAGTGGCGATCCTCATGTCCTTCTCGTCACCGAGCACCTCGACTCTGGAGAATTGAAAGATGAGTTCCCCACCATTGCTGCACGTGTAGAGGATATGGGAATAAGATTTGGAGACGAACCAATTCCGGTTCGCCCCGCCGCTCATTACCTAGTAGGAGGGGTCTCGGTTGACCATTGTGGTAGAGCATTACGAAATGGAGAACCTATGCCCGGATTATATGCGATTGGAGAAGTGGCGAGAACTGGTCTACACGGAGCAAATCGTCTAGCCTCAAACTCACTTCTAGAGGCTGTCGTGTACTCAGAGCGAGCCGCAGAAGATATCAGCTCTAGAGCAACTAATGGAAAATTGCTAGAAATAATAGAAAATCTGACCCTGTGGCGTGATGATGATCTCGACGAATTTTCCTCACACCCAATGTTAGGTACAGATTTGAGAGCCTTGCGTAGTACAATGACGAACGATGTTGGACTGGTGAAAAGTGACTCTCGGCTGAGTCGTGCTCGTCAAAGAATATCTGAAATACGCGGTGAGATTGTACCATTATGGCATTCTACCAAACCAACTCAGAGCATGGTCGAATTTCGTAATCTCATAATTTGTGCTGAACTAGTCACCGAAGCAAGTATGGCAAGACGAGAAAACGTAGGTTTACACTGGAATATTGACCTGGAATAATCAAGCGAATTCACTAGATTTTTCTATCCCTTTGACCATAGCGTGTAATGCTTGGTTTGCAGGAGTAGGGATTCCAAGAATTTCCCCCCTCTCAACAACGGCCCCACATAGCGAATCTATCTCTGTCAATCGTCCTGCCATTACATCTTGTAGCATAGAACAGCGATTTTCAGAAGTTGCTTCTACCACTTTACGCAGATGATCTTCAAGTTCCACTTCTCCCAAATTAACCCCAAGTCCTCGAGCAACAGATGCTGCCTCACTCATAGCAGCAAGAGATTGTTCCCATAATTCAGGCACCTCCAAAATCGCTCCATTCCGAACACCAGCTATGGCACAGACAGGATTTATCGCCACATTCAGGAGTAATTTTCGCCACACAATCTGCTGCACATCTTCTGACCAGATTGGTTCTAACTGAGCATCACTCAGTGCTGCAAATAGTTCAGACGCAATACCGGATGCAGGACCTCCATCGAGACCACCCATCCGGATAGCACCTCTGCCAACCCAGTATACAGAACCGTCACCATCTCTCCAAGCCCCATGAGTAATTGAGCCCCCTAAAACTCGGTCACGACCAATGCGATTAGCAAGAATTTCAGAGTTGCCCAAACCATTCTGTAAACTAATTGCAAGACCATCAGGAGTCAGCATCTCTTCCGCCAACTGAGCCAGTACAGGAGTTGATGCTGCCTTACCACAAATTAGAGCGATATCACAACTAGACTGAATTGATTCGGATAACGGAGTTTCACTATCTACGATGATAAATCGTTCTGAGGGTATCATCTCTATTGAGCCCTCAGGAGTGTGAAGAATCAATCCGATGTCACTAAGATTTTTTGCGGTTTGACCTCGAGCGACTGCGAGTAAATCGATTTGACTATCTGAGAGTGCTCCGAGGACAACGCCTCCAATTGAACCAACTCCAAGAACTGCTATTCTCATTATTACACCTCAATAAACGAGCGAGCGGCAAGATTGAGAGTGATGCCATCCTCATCTGTAGTCACCCAGTAAACTAGCAAGGCTTCGGGGTCACCATTGCTTGTGATATTAACTTGGACTGAAGATATCGCACTAACTTCTGAAGGAACTGAAACTTCCCAATAATCAGAACCAGCAGCATCTCCAGTCCAGTCTAAGGAAATCGGCATTGAGTAGTTCTCCCTGTTGAAAATAATAAATTCTTCACCATAGTAAGGTAAGACGTCTGGACCCTCAACCATCGAATACCAAGATAGCATATTTGTGTCATCGCATATTGCTAACCATCCTGGGCCATTCATCTGTAAAGTGCCAACTCCTGGAGAGTTCTCTGGAACAATAATCGAAGATCGATCTGAGAGTTCTATTTCCCATTCTCCTGTGGAATTAACTGCTGCTATTACATTTGTAGATGGACAGAATGCAGAGCCTGATTCACCACGTGTGATTGAGAATTCATATGGTAGATTTGAAAGTGGGAGTTGCCATTCTCCGTCGGAGAATGCAAGTCTAATCTGAGATTCTTCGATTGGCATTACTAGAATATCATTTGATTCGTTAAACCTTGAAATTGTTATTTCCGGACCCATGGCAAAATATGAGTCAGGTGAGCGTTCCTGCGAAAACATAGCGCCTTCATGGCCTCTCATACATAGATCATGAAGGCCCGCTACCAGTGAGGTCTCATTCTCAAATGACCAGAACTGATTGCTATTTGTCAAATTGACATAGTCTCCTTCAACTACCAACATCTCAACACAAATCCTTGGTGTTTCTGTATCTTCAACCATCACCCAGAGGGGGTCAATGGAAGTGGTCACTCCCGTTGGTTGGAATACAATTGAATGTTCATCAACATGGCCATCTACATCGATAAGAATGACGAGTCTGAATGCTTGCGGACTAGCATCAACAGTTCTAGAAAGGTTGAATGAAACTTCTTCATGAGAGGCTTGAGATACATCGTCAAACCTACACACTGCTCTTTCATCAAGACATTCAGATTCTATTTGCCAATCCCCTAATGGATCACCTTCAACGCGCATCTGTAGCCAGCCTGACACAGAGACAACTCCAGCTGGTTCCAGTAGCAAGTTGACCTCAGCATGCCCGTTCTCAAAGGCGATGTACTCGGGCCATGACTCGGTCGAGAGGCCCTCGTCCCAATCTGAGATTTCATAGGTAGGATTCATACCCGGGAATCCGGTAAGAAGAACGAATACCATTATCGCACTAAATTTCATACGGTCTTCATCAGAAAGCCCCTTAGCAGCATCAACAATTAGAGGAGAGGGTGTGTTTTCTGGACTGAATCTGCGCATGGCCGCAAGTGCACCAATGAGAAGCCAAGGCCAGTATTCCGTATTAACGAAAATCAATACCATGGCGGCAAGAGTTGCAATGAATATCGGAGTTTGTCGCTCAGGGTTTGACATTTCATTAGGGCCAATTATTGAATGGAGAAGACGATCACCAGGCAGACCTGGGACTGGAAGAAGTAGAGTCCAGCCAACTAGTGATAGACCGATTCCGGCCAAAGCCGAAAGATGTGGCCACTGGAGTCGTAACCACAAATCATCACCAAGCCACTCAAGTGAGAGAATTGTTACTAGGGAGTTGTTCTGGAAAGCAATAGGCATCTCGCTTAGATTAGGTGGCTCAGAGGGAGTCAAACTTAGTCCGATTACAGTTAGGATAGTTCCACATAGAAATAATATCAATGGGGCGATTAACTCAATCAGACCCAGAGATTTTCGGTCAGGCATTGGTGTCAGGTCGGCTCTACGTTGACTCAATAGCCCGGCTATCCCAAACGGCCAGATTGGAGACACGATAGGGAAAGCAATTGGAACAATATGACCGATTTCTATTCCAAAATGACTCGCAGTACGCTTCCTAATATCGCTTGCTAGAAATAAAACAAACATTATTGGAAGGGAGAATTGAATTATCGAATTACGCAGAATATCTTGGTCAAAACTGGCCGCATCGGGGTTGAATCGCAATTGCCAGACAGAACCAACTAGAGTCAAGAAACCGGCCATCATAGACCATACAGCGATATTTTGCCAATTAGGAATCATAGGTTCAGATACAGGATATGGAGCAATACTGAGGATATTTGGTTGTCCCGCATCCAACATCGCAAGCCAGCCCAATTCCTCTAGATGGGAGTTCAATTCCACAAGTGCATCGCTATCGGATATCCCCCCTCTTGCCTGAGCCTGCCAAGCAACTCCGGTAACTATTTCATTGCCCAAAATGAAGTGACGCTCAATGACATATTGCAGCAACTCTTGCTGATTCCATGCATGATGATCTAGAACCAATGACTCATGCTCTGACATGTATTCAACCACCTCCGGTGGTTGCGAACTTGGACACTCACCTATCAATCCGCGCTAGGCATAGACTGAGAAAAATCACTTGTTCTTGAATCGCTTCAGACGGAATGTTTCTTCTCTTTCCATTTCTTCTAAACGAAGTTGAATAAAGGTCTGCGCTTCCTTCATCTCAGGTATTACCTTGAACTCTAGAGCATTGACTCGGCGCTTAGTTGCCTCAATTTCTTCCAAAAGGCGCTTGAGAGTTGCTTCCATTTCAGCTGCCTTGACTATGTTTGCGATAAGATTGGAATAAGCATCAGCAGCCTCATCAATGTAAGGAGAACCACCTATCAGACCAGTACCCCTGTCCTCGATTGTTGAAGTCAAATTCTCTCCAACTACCTTTGGTACTACTACGCCCATAATGTTTCGAGGAGATACCTCGACAAAAGGAGATGCAGAGTTGGCAATCGCTGCACTCTTGACAACTAGACCACCCTCGATAGAACTAGCAAGTCCGATTGCCTCAACGGCCTCACGGTAAGTGGCTACAAGTTCCTCACGAGCAGTAATCATCTCTGAAAGCAAAGTACGGAATTCATGGAAAAGTCCGTCGCGCTTCATCTTCAGCAGATTGTATCCACTAGATGTTTGCTTGATTCGACGCTTGAGGTTAATCAGCTCAGAGCGGGTCGGTTTTATGTCGAGTGCCATACTGTTTCACCTCCTTCATCAAATCACAAATTGGAGTTTTCACTCTTTCTTCTCGGTTGGGTGATACTTGTCAATCCACTTTTGGTCTAGACGAACTAGATACTTTGTATCGATGTTCGACAATAATTCCCAAGCATAGTCAAGAGTCCCTTCGCCGATTGAACGATCTTCATCACGTCCCTGTCGTAGGAATTGATTCTCAAAAATATCTGAGAACTTCAGCAATTGAAGGTCACGCTCATTTAGCGCATCTTCTCCGACAATTGCAACCAAACCACGTAGTTCACGACCCTGTGCATATGCTGCATAAAGTTGGTCGGATACAGACTTGTGATCCTCTCTAGTCTTATCAGGTCCAATACCTGCGTTCATCAGTCGACTGAGCGAAGGTAGAACGTTGATTGGAGGATAGATACCCTTCTGATGCAATTCACGGGAAATTACAATTTGTCCTTCTGTGATATATCCTGAAAGATCAGGGATTGGATGGGTGATATCGTCACCGGGCATAGTCAAAATTGGGAATTGAGTGATTGAACCCTTCTTGCCCTTAACAAGACCTGCACGCTCATAGAGCATAGCCAAGTCAGTGTACATGTAACCTGGATAACCACGTCGACCGGGAACCTCTTCACGGGCTGCACCGATTTGACGCAATGATTCACAATAATTTGTCATGTCAGTGTAAATGACGAGCACGTGATAATCGTGCTCGAATGCAAGGTATTCTGCTGCAGTAAGAGCAAGACGAGGAGTAATCAAACGCTCGACTGCAGGGTCGTCAGCTAAGTTAACGAAAAGGCAAGCGTTCTCGAGTGCACCAGTTCGCTCCAAATCGTGAACGAAGAAGTTGTACTCTTCTGCTGTGATTCCCATTGCACAGAAAACTACGACGAAATCATCATCGCTACCAACAAGCTTTGCTTGTCGAGCAATCTGAAGTGCGATATCGTTGTGTGGAAGACCTGCTGCACTAAAGATAGGCAACTTCTGTCCACGAACTAGAGAAGTACAAGCATCGATTGCTGAAATTCCAGTTTGAATGAACGCTTCTGGACTCTCACGTGAGTAAGGGTTGATTGCAGCACCGATAATGTCAGCCATCTCGTCAGCGACGATTTCTGGACCACCATCACGAGGGCGGCCTGCACCATCGAGAATTCTACCGATTAAATCAGTTGAAACTGGTAATTTGAAAACATCACCCATGAACTTGACACCGGTTTGTCGGTCGACGGATGCAGTTCCTTCGAAAACCTGAACGATGACTTGATCATCTGAAGTATCGAGAACTTGACCATTTTTCATGGTGCCATCAGATAGGCGCAATTGTACGATTTCTCCAAATGCCACTGGTTCGGTTTTATTCAGGAACACAAGAGGTCCCTTAACGTCAGTAATTGTGCGGTATTCTTTGCCACTCATTCAGTTCGCCTCCATTGTTGCAGAAATCTGCTTATTCATATCATCGAGAAGACCTTCGATTTTCTCAGCATATCCTTCTGCGAATCGTCCGCGCATCAAATCTGAGCGCGCTGGAACATTGACAACATCTTCTAGCATTGCACCACCAGCAAGGGCTTTCTTCGATTCTTCTTGGAAGGAAAGAATCGCCTTTGCCATTGTGTATTGTAGTTTCAAATCACTGTAAGTATCGACGTCGTGGAATGCGTTCTGTTGTAGGAAGAATTCACGAATCATACGAGCAACTTCGAGAGTCAACTGTTGGTCAACAGGAAGTGCATCGGAGCCGACCAGTTGAACGATTTCTTGCAACTCAGACTCAACCTGAAGTAAAGCGCTGATCTCGGTACGAACTTCTGGGAAGTCGTTTGAGATATTATCGCGGTACCACTGATTTAGTGAAGGTGGGTATAGTGAGTATGAGTTCAACCAGTTAATTGCAGGGAAGTGACGTTGTCGTGCAAGACCTGCGTCTAATCCCCAGAACACCTTAACGATACGAAGTGTACCTTGGCTGACCGGTTCAGAAATATCTCCACCCGGTGGAGAAACCGCTCCGATAACAGAAATTGAACCATCATCGCCACTCAATGTTTCGACACGACCTGCGCGCTCGTAGAATTCAGCCAGACGGCTTGAGAGGTAAGCAGGGTATCCTTCCTCACCGGGCATTTCTTCAAGACGTGAAGAGATTTCACGCATTGCTTCAGCCCAACGACTTGTAGAATCAGCCATCAATGCCACATCGTATCCCATATCTCGGAAGTACTCCGCTATGGTAATTCCAGTGTAAACAGATGCTTCACGAGCTGCTACTGGCATGTTCGAGGTGTTTGCAATCATGGTGGTTCTGTTCATCAGAGCCTTTCCTGTGTGAGGGTCGATAAGGTGAGGGAATTCAGTTAGAACTTCAGTCATCTCATTTCCACGCTCTCCGCAACCAATGTAAACTACGATTTGTGCATCAGACCACTTTGCGAGTTGTTGTTGTGTTACTGTCTTACCAGACCCGAATGGACCAGGGATTCCAGCAGTACCACCCTTAGCCAGAGGGAAGAGGAAGTCGAGGATTCTCTGGCCTGTGATTAGTGGAGTATCTGGGGCATATTTCTGGACAAATGGTCGAGGGGTTCGAACTGGCCACTTCTGCATCATAGTGATTTCAGTACCGTCTTCGAGAGTACAAACAGTCTGAGTTACATTGAACTCACCTGATTTGATGCTCTTGATGACACCAGACGTTCCTGGTGGGACCATAACGCGGTGCTCGATTGTTTCAGTTTCTTGAACTGTACCGAGAACTGCCCCCGGAGCGACCTCGTCACCTGCTTTTGCAGTAGCGGCGAAATCCCAAATCTTCTCGAGATCTAGACCGTCTGCGTCAACACCACGTGTGATGAAAACACCCATCGTCTGTTCCAATTCTGGAAGAGGACGCTGAATCCCATCGTAGATCTTAGTCAATAGACCTGGTCCCAATTGGACAGACAAAGTCTGACCTGTTCTGATAACTGGTTCTCCAGGACTGATGCCCGAGGTTTCCTCGTACACCTGAATAACCGATTGATCTCCATGCAATTCAATGACTTCTCCCATCAGACCTTCATCACCAACTCGTACAACTTCATACATTCGTGGCGATATACCCATAGCGGTAACAACTGGTCCTGAAATGCGATAAATCACTCCGTTTTCTTCACTCATATTTTCACTTCCTTTATTCTTTTTTTTGGAATTACTTCCATAGGTCAACTCCAAGAGCTGACTTGATAGACTCTCGGAGGGTATTATCCTCTTCAGTCCCTATACCCAAAACTGTGGGTGTGATGCTATCAGAAAGTTGCTGACGCAACCTATCTGACATCTGGGTGAGTTCGGCACTATCGATTACGACTATACCGATCTCTGATTGTTCGAGAAGTTCTCGAAGAACCTTTGCGGTCCCCTCAAGATTCTCGGGGTGGTGCAGGCGTGTAACGCCGGCGAGTTGGAATCCAAGAGTGAATTCAGGCGTACCGACTACTGCGATTTCCATTATTTTCACCTCAGACAAATAAGTGCGCTTCGATGACCTCATCACTGAGACCAGCAGCCTTACCGCGCACGAGCAGACGCAGATTCTGGACTTCCAGAACCTTCGCTTGAATGTAATATATTACCGGGAAAGCAGAGACCGGATTGAGATGTGAAAATCTCTTCAGCATCGCTAATCTCTGGTTACGTAGGAGATTGAAAACTGGATCAAGTGATCTAGATTCATTAGACTCCAATAGGGCTTCTTCAAAGCCAGAATCGTTGAAGGCGTTCGCACGACGGAGGGCATCTAACAATGCCTCCTCCGAATCAGCTTGAGTAGCAGCGCGTAGCACAGCATCTCCGATTCTGCCTCCCGGTATGTTTAGGTTCGCGCGCGTCTCAACAGAGAGATTCTGTCGAAGAGCACGGAATTGATTTATGATGTTTCGATGATCAATCTCGGTACGCATGTAGCGTAGCATCTGTGGATTTGCATCCTTGCCACGTACTGCAACGAGTGAGTTGGCGTAGTATTGTCTGTCAAGGGCATCTTCCATCTCTTGAAGAGATGGTTCACCCTCAAGTTTAGCTAAGCATCGGCCCCAAGGGGATCCTGCCATTGCATCAGCGGCTTCCTGAACAGTCTCAGTAGTTCGCACAATTTGTAACCAGAGAGAGTTCTTTGGGTTCTCTTCAGGTAGAATTTGATCTGCAATCAATTCATCTGAAGCACCTTTGTGAACTGCCCTGAGAACAGTCTTCGCTTTATCATAGTGATAGCGCTCGACATAAATTGCCACTAACCCTTTGAGGTTTCCTTGGCAGAAGTCGAGTACTGAATCGAGGTCATTATCGAGGTTGTGACTGAGCGCTGCTTCGATAGCATCCGAACCACCCATACGAGTGGAATAGACGTCCATCTCGGAACGATATCCGAAATCTCCAATGCTGGCACCGATTGAATCAGTACCCTGCTGTAGGAGTTGTCGCATACGCGTGGCGTCGATTAGCGATGCCTTACGCGCCTTTGCACGCGCTCCAGCATTTGCCATATTCGAGCGGCCACTAGTCATCCTCGCCATTCATTCACCTCATTCAGTTTCCGAACATCGCTTCATTAACAGCCCCGAGGTTGCTTTTCCAAGCATCCTCAAGCCGGCTATCAAAGCGGAAATCCAGCACTATAGATCCGTCTGTGGACTCTAGGGTGAATCCACCCAATCCGTCGACGTCGTCTCCAAGGTCGAAGCCTTGGTCTGTAAGCGCCTTTCTGTCAATGGATACAGGGTGCAGAACCATTCCATCGCCGGCACCCTTAGCCTCTGTAAGCAGAGACTTCAGAATGTCAGCGCGTCCTTTGAGGTCGGCCGAGGCCACCTCTGCTTGCACCGTATTCCAAGTAGCATCCAACTCCTCGCGTCGTGCGATAAGTTCTCGCTTCTGGTTTGCTTGTCGGGCTGATGCCACGACTTCCACTGACAACTGGCTACTCTCTCGCTCCGCGCGTGCGACCATTTCTGATCTAGCAGCATCAGCCTCAGCCTTGGCTTCGGCTTTGATGCCCTTCGCTTGCGCACGGGCTGCATCTGTAATCGCCTTAGCTTCGGCCTTAGCCTTAGCCGCGATTTCGTTAGCTAGCACATCCAGTGTCATCTTTTCACCTTTTTTTGATTCGTAATTTTTCGATTTTCAGCGTGATGCTCAGACTAGACCGGGCATCAAGAACATTGCTAGAAAACCGAATAGAACGATGGTCTCTGGTAGAGCGGTGAATAGAATTGCGTGACCGATTCGGCCGCGATCTTCGGCAATCATGCCTACAGATGCTGCACCAATTGGTCCCTGGCTGAGGCCAGTTCCTATTCCTGCTAGACCAAGAGCAATTCCGGCTCCAAGAGCCGCATATGCCGAGGTCTGGTCGCGTACCGCTTCTTCAGCTGCTTGAACGCCAGTTGCAAAAGATGCAACGACGAAAAGCACGAAAAGCAGAGTTATTCCTTTCATTGTGTTTGTCTTCATTTCTTATTCCTCCAAATTTTTTATCCACGGCAGACTGATGATTACTCACCCTCCACAAATCGGGACGTTCCGCCGAATGGCGAGAACGGTTTGCCGCTGGAATCGTAGTATTGCTTCATCCACTCGACCATGTGCAATCGGGCCGCGTGGATGTTAGGGCTGAAGACGCCGAGTACCCAAGCGAATGCTTGGACGACGAACCAACCGATGAATAGTATGACAGCCATGAATGGCTCATCCATTGTAATATTGTCATAGAACATGTGATTGCCGGTTTCAGCAATCTTGACACCGACCACACCAACTGCGAACAATCGGACATAAGATATGACTGTCGGCATCATACCTAATGCCTCAATTGGTCCCATCATTATGGCGATAGGAAGGTCAAGGCCGTGATAGCGATAGAGAGTCCACATCAGAAGTACTGTTGATACTCCAATCAATGCAACGCCTATGTTTAGGAATTCAGCATGTGAACCAATGTATGCGTGGGTGAAGAGAAGACCTCCAATAAGGAGAAGCATCCATGTGCCCTTCTCAAAGAAAGCAGCAACTAGACCAATTCCACCGTGTCCGTTTCCAATAAGTAGGACGTCACGGAATCCCATGACTAAGCCAAGCATGACATGTAGCCAACCCATGTATAGAGTGAGAATGATGAGATCCATCAGATTACTTGAGACGCGATGGAATGGGAATGCGAAGGATATGTTGTAACCTAAAGCAACCTCAAAGACGTGTCCATGAGAATCAACCTCTGGATAGAGGAATTGTAAGGACTGAGCTGGATTTGACCCCTCGTGGGCAAAAATCTCCCAACCCGCAAATTCGGCATAGATGTAACCGAATAGAAGAGTAGCAGAGCCGATGAGAAGGAGGAACTTACCTCCTAGTTCGAGTCCAGCATTAGTGCCTGCCGTCCTAAGAAGGAAAGCACCAAGTCCCATGGTAACTAGTCCATATGCCATGTCTCCAAGCATTAGACCAAAGAACAGAGGATAAGTGAAGAACATGAAGAAAGTAGGATCTAGACGACCATATCCTGGACGACCTACTGCGTCAGTGATTAACTCCATTGGTTTACTCGACTTTCGAGGTTGGAATGCAATTGGAGGAGATACTGGTTCATGGTGGTGGTCATCATCGTGATGTGCACCACCGGCTTCAATTACGAATGGTTCAACATCAACAACTATGCATGTATTTGCTAATGCTAACTTGATGTCGTGGGCTCTGTCCATTTCAACCCAGCCATCGATAACGAAGGCATGGTCTGTGACTGCAACCTTGACTGGAGATGTTTTCAAATCGTGGTCTCTTTCAAGTAATTCAAGACCACAAAGAAGTTCTTCACCATTTTCTAATGACCAAGATTCAACATCAGAATTGAGTGATTCTCTCTCGTTTAGAAGTTCAACACGCTCACCTGCTAATTGATTGATGCGTGCATCAGCATCCCCTTCACCTTCAGGAAGTTGGATGGCAGCAAAACCAGCATTCTGTAAGGCAGAAGATGTCTCAGATGCATCTTCATTCTTGACAAAAACAGCGATTACATCGCCTCCATCGATGAAGATTCCATTTGCTGCAGCGACTTTTGCAGCGTTAACATCGTTTACAGTACCTATGAATGAAGTAAGAGATGAATATCCAGTAAGTAGTTCGACATCTACCTCCAAGGGAGAAATCGCACCTAAGGTGGCCTCCTCTTCAGATTTAGAAGTCACAACTGTGTCGATTTCGTCTATTCGGCTCATGTGACTTAGAAGGGAGTCTACTTTCTCAGGTAATTCTCCATCCAAAGATTTGCGTACTGACGTAGCCGAAGTCATCTCTGTTGGTTCAGCTACCTCAATTTGTGCAACTGCGGCACGTACCTTGTTGAGATCTCTACCGATTTGCTCCGACTTATCTGAAGGAGTGCCCAATGAAAAGCCATCCTCAGAGCCAGTGTAATCAATGAAGTGTAATGCCTTCAAGCGGGAAAGCATTTCTAGAGCATCATCGAGGTTATCCAAAACACCAGCAGCGGTCAAACGACCCATTTGGCGAGTCTGAACCTGTGACATTTCTAGCAACCTCCTAATTTGTTGTGTGTGATTAAGCACGGAAGGCGTCAAGAATAACTTTCAGAGCCTTCTTACGGTTCTTCTCACCACTGGAATGAATGGCTGCAATCGAAGCATCTCCTTCCTTAGACACCTTAGCCGCTTCTCCCTCAGCAGCAGCACGAGAATCACTAACAATCTTTTGAGCGGCAGATTCGGAATCTGAGCGACTGTTCTGTATGGACTCAGTGGCTTCCAGTCTTGCCTTTTGGATGATGCTTGAGGAATCGGATTCGGCCTTTGATATAGTCGAGGAAGCAGCATCTTCTGCTTCACGAATTGTGCGGAGAACATCAGCGTGACTCATCTATTTCACCTTCGGTGATGGCGGCGACCGAAGAAGGGTATATCATGATAACCTCCGTTACATGTGTTTCTTAGTGTCGGGGTGTCGGGGGTTGGGCCCCCCAAACCAACCAAATATAGGAGCGAATCAGGGCCTCTTTGTGGACACGGAAACCATAGACTCGGAAGAGTGGGATGAGTTGATGCTCAATCTCGAAGCGACCATTCCAGTATATGACCGAATAAACCGCTTTGCAACTCTAGGCCAAGTCAAGAAATGGAGGGAATTAGTACGGCAAAAGATGCCTACTGAAGGATGCATACTTGAGGTAGGATGTGGACCTGGTAGTTTCGCCGAAGATGTTGTTGGCACGGACTTAGTTTGTCTTGACCCTAGCGCTCTGATGCTGGCTACCGCGGAACCTCGAGTTAATGCATGTAGAAAGGAACGTGGAGATTCTCTTGTCGAGTTCGTAGAAGGCAAGGCAGAAGAGCTTCCATTTGAGGACAATTCTTTCGATGGTGTTTGCTCTTTATTTTCATTCCGAGATTGGTATGATAAGCGGGCTGGTCTTAGTCAAGTTTTACGCGTACTGAAGCCCGGCGCTAAGGTCGTAATTGTAGATCCTGCAAAAATGAATAAACTGCACGGATTCTTCGGTTGGATGTGGATGCGAATCTGGGTTGGAGCCTATGCGCGTATAGTTTGCAAAACAAGCGACCACCCCTGGAAATGGTTGACCAAAACGTACGTACATTTTGGAACAACTAAGGATTACATTCGAATGCTCGAAGAAGTAGGATTTGTTCAAGTCAAAGGAAAGGTCATATTCCCGGGCATGGCTACAATCTGGGAAGCACACAAGCCTGAATTAGGCAAGGGCTGCTGCTCTAATTGTTGACATTTGAGATTGAATCAAAGGGTACCCTAGATTACGCCAGCACGGCTCAATTCTCTATACACAATCGCTATGCAAATTATGCTGATTAGTATTCCAATAGGCCCTCTTTTGATTTTAGAAGATGGCTTGAAACCCAGGATTGGCACGGCCTTACTTGCCAGTTTTTCCTCTATTTCAGCTATGGGCTTCATGATAATAGCGTAAGGTACCCACTTTATGAAGTACGCTACATGACATATACATCTACTTCTGTACCCTCTGATTCAGAAAATTATGAATGGTTTACGACAAGTAACAAATCTCCAAACGAATGGCTTGGTTAATGGGTTAAACAAGAGATTAATTAGCCAATCAGGAAGCCTCAATATCCAACTTCCAAGTCTGAATGCTCTCTTCGAATTTGACATCACTTTACCCATCTGACGTTTCCACTCGTTCTCGTATTGATGGAGTGAGGTCCCATCATTGAGATGAGTTACAATCGTTTGTCCTGCAATTCGGCCACCGATCATTGCAATTGTGATACCAGCGCCATTACTTGGCAATACCATTCCTGCAGCGTCACCAACAAGCAGATGATTGCCCTTGACAAAACAATCGATAGTTCCTGACATCGGAAGTGATCCTGCACCACTGAAGGTCACATCTTCCCCGTAACGACCGAAGAAATCCTCTGCAAATAGATTCAGTGAACGCCCCTTTGCAAACTTATTTTGAATTCCAACACCAATATTAGCACCACCCTCTTTAGGAAACATCCAGGCATATCCACCCGGAGCCATTCCACCAAAATGAAGTTCGACAGCATCACCGAAATCGCCATTCATCAAGACGAATTTGATGGGGATTTTGAGGCCTGATTCATCCCAATGATCGCGGCGCAAGGGGTCGTTATGACCTCCTGCGCCTACAATCACTCTAGCAGTGAATTTACGTCCGTCTCGCAATAATACAGTTTCATCCTCAACCGACTCAACGCGAGAATTAGTTAGATAATGAGCACCCCTAGATTTTGCAAGTTCTACAAGGGCTTCATCGTGAGCAACACGATTCAACATAAGGCCCTCAAATGGAAATCGAAGCGGTTTACCAGAAGGGGGAACTAAATGCATCTGCGAAGTTCTTCTTGAAATTGCAGATTCAGGAGTCTGTAGTAAATCATCAATTTCTGGAACGTTGGGGCAAAGACGTCTCATCTCATCATTAGTTGGAACTAATTCGCCACACTGCAAGGGGGAACCTATCGACTCTCGCCCATCAATAACCAAGACTTCTTTGCCACCTTCTGCAACATATCGAGCAACGGTTGAGCCAGCAGGACCGCCACCAATTACAATGACATCCCAATCGGTTTTCTCAATCATTCCAACCACCAGAGAACCGCTCAGACACCTCATGTGCGTCGTCGCAGAGATTGCTTTGCTAACTCTATCAAAAGTTCTCTGGCTTTATTCATAGGCAATACCTCTAGAGATGAAAGAGCTCTATCGATGTGGTTATGGATTAGTTGTCTAGCATAGTCAAAAGAACCTGCAATTTCAAGTAAATTAGTCAATTCACCCCACCTGTCATCACTAAAGTTCTGTAATACATCAGCGAGTTGTTCTCTTTCTACTCCGTGAAGCATTGTTAGACCATGGATAAGAGGTAGAGTCATCTTACCTTCATGAACATCCGTCCCACGTGGTTTGCCCATAGAAGGGTCTCCAGTTAGGTCAAGCAGATCGTCCACTAATTGGAAGGCGCGACCAATTTCCCAACCAAATTTTTCAAGTTCATCGCGAATATCATCTGATGCTCCTGCTACTATTGCAGCACAGGCACACCCATTTGCAAAGGGTCCCGCCGTCTTGCCATCAATAATTGAATAGTAGTCCTCTGGAGTAGTTGTCAAATCGCCAATGTGGTTGAACTGCAACAATTCACCAGTTGCTATGTTAACACAAGTCTCAGCAATTCGAGACATTACCTCATCATCAAAACGGCTCCCGAGACTATATCCCAGTGCAAACAGATAGTCTCCAGCAATTATTCCGTGAGATAAACCATGAGTGGTATGAAGAGTAGGTTTTCCTCGACGTGTTTTTGATTGATCATAAATATCGTCGTGAATCAATGTTGCAGTATGTATCAATTCAACACCTATTGCTAAATCCATAATTTTAGGTTCATCTTCACCACCTGCGACCTCATACGCCAACAGACCGATGATTGGACGGAATCTCTTTCCACCTCCAAGAAGAATTTCTCTAGCAAGACTCATTGCAGGTGCATCTG
>Ga0208765_1000231_pt1 | contig 36577 bp, 23 predicted proteins | sample ETNtaG_2_FD_185783 | JGI IMG/M metagenome (GOLD analysis project Ga0208765, IMG submission 185783) | Marine microbial and viral communities from oxygen minimum zone, Eastern Pacific Ocean - ETNP201406SV203 (SPAdes) (version 2) | ecosystem: Environmental > Aquatic > Marine > Oceanic ...
CAGGTGGTGAACCGTTGCTTCGCAAAGATTTGCACGAACTGATTTCGATGCTCGCCCTTCGAGATGTTGAGATTGCGATGACCACCAACGGTGTGTTGTTGCCACGATATGCTCCAGCATTGTCAGCAGCGGGACTTGACAGAGTCACAGTGAGCCTAGATGCACTGGACGAGTCCACCTTTGCAGCGATTACAGATTCAGGTCACACTGTGGCCGCTGTATTGGCTGGAATTGAAGCCGCAGAATCGGTAGGATTGGGCCCAATCAAAATCAACACAGTCGTCAAAAAAGGCGCCAATGAGGATGAGTTACTAGATCTCATTGAGCGATTTTCTTCACGAGATATTGCCGTTCGGTTCATCGAATACATGGATGTGGGTACAACCAATGGGTGGGCGATGGAAGATGTGGTTACTGCTGATGAGATTCGAAATCGGCTCTCAGAATTGGAACCACTTGAAGCCCAATATCAGGGCGAGGTAGCGAAGCGATATCGCTTACCTCAAGGTGGTGAAGTAGGGCTGATTACCAGTGTCACCGAACCTTTCTGTGGCGATTGTACCCGCGCCCGTTTGTCTGCAGATGGCCATCTCTACACCTGTTTATTTGCGGGCAAAGGCCTCGACCTGTTGACACCGATGAGGGAAGGTGCATCCGATGCTGACCTGCTGGCTCTCATCGAATCCTGTTGGATTGCCAGAGATGATCGATACTCTGAGATCCGCACCGAATCATCTCCCCCGCGTACGCGCGTGGAGATGTCCTACATCGGTGGCTAATCGAAGCAATTCTCAGTGACTTCAAGCACGAGAGGCCAGGGTGCATCCGTACGGATTGCAGGTGCGCCCCAACGGGCAACTGCGGCACGGTGTCCAGCGTTTTGCAGACCCGAAACCAACTCTACAATCTTGGGTGGGCCGCCCACTTCGCAGTATTTTGGAAGCATATCGGTGATGATGAGTGAAGGCGTCGTTGCCAACTCGGCTTCTCCCACCAAATGTCGAACAGCGGTTTCAGCCTCATCCCCACAGAGTGTTGTCGCTCGTTCGACGGTCATTGACGCAAGCACATCTTGATCAAACAGTGGCCCTGTCCAAAGTGGGCCCGATATTCGCTTGTCGTCTCGACGAACCGGATGTGAGAATGGCAGTAAGCAGAATGGTTGCTCACCTTCGCAACCTTGTGGATGCAAACCGGCCTCAGTTGCAGCTTGCAACTCCTCTGAAGTCGGTGAAGCGACACGCCAACCCAATTGCTCTTCCAGAACATTGGCGGTTTGGATTGAGCGATGAACTTTGACGGAGACTCGGATGTGGTGCGAATCCCAAGAAGACAAGAGTGGCATGATACAACGGTCATGTTGAGCAGCTGTTCTTGCAACAGTTGCCATGAGCAATCGAAGCGCCGAGTCGTGTGCCATCTCATCTGTCCTGATTTTGGCCCCATAACGTCGCAGGCAAGCACTTGCAGACGAACCTGTCAGGGCTGCAGTATCCGTTGCAGTGATTTCCATCACCGCTCTTCTCGCACTCGATTGCATGGCCGAATCCAGAAATGGAACGGGTGAACCAAAGGGGTCGATGTCAACCCACTGCCATCCAGAGGAGAGTAATACTTGGCGTGAATCTTCATTGCGGAACTCTACGTTTGGGCAATTCTGTTGAGCGAATTCCAGTGCCTCTTCATCTAAGTCCGCACCGACCAATCGCAATCGCTCCGCCTTTTCCGGAGGCAGTTCAGTTAACCATCGATTGATTCGACTCCCCGTTGCACACAGCGCATCGAGCGTGTGAATTTGCGGTTTGTTGAACCACTCGGTATCGAGCATGTAATCCATCAGCAGAACACTTCGAGTTCGACAATCGGCCATGGCCGGATTGTGGAATGCTGATCTGTGGGATCGGTCCGCAGGGCCCTTTCCATGTCGCTCCAATTGCTTCTCAGTACGACCTTCTTTGGCTGGAGGCAGACGGTGCTCTGTTCGCCCCTCAAGGACGATTTCAGCCTCGGTCAATGAATCACCTCAGTAGTGCTCGAAAACAATATTTGGATTGCAATGAGTGACCTTGTGACCATGGTCACGAACTTCGCCTACCACTTGCGTTCCTTCAAGACGAGATGCGACCCATTCGCAGACAGCGTTCGCGTGCGCAGAATTTACGACCAAAACCATGCCCATTCCAAGATTGAAGGTTCGGGCCATTTCACGATCAGAAATACTTCCAGTCGTCTGAATCCAATCAAATTCTGGCAACACGGATAGTGGATTTTCAATATGCCAACCAAGAGAGTCATGAAGCCTTAGAAGATTGGACAATCCACCACCGGTCACATGGCAAATACCGTGCAGTGCATCCGCAGGGCAAGGTCCATTTCCAGCCCGACAAGCATCGATGAGATCGGTGACAGGATCAACATAGATTCGGGTTGGGTTGAGGAGAACTTCACCCAGAGTGATGTCGCCATCACCCATTCGGATGATGTCACGCCCCGGATGTTCAGTATCAAAAGGCGCCGCATCCGTATACGAAAGACCACTCAATTCGACAACCTTGCGCACCAATGAGAATCCATTGGAATGCACCCCGCTCGCGGGCAATCCAATCATGACATCACCAGCGCCAATGTTCGCGCCTGTAATCGCAGCACCTTTGGGCAACCAACCCAATGCGGTACCTGACAAATCTAGTTCGGTGACAATTCCAGGTAGACTCGCAGTTTCACCACCAGCGAGTGTAACTCTGGCGATTCGACAGGCTTCTGCAAGACTTGCGCCGATGGCTGCGTGTTGTTCGGGATCCGGTTTTGGAACGGCGATGTAGTCGACAAACGCGATGGGTTCTGCGCCTACACATAGCAGGTCATTGACATTCATGGCCATACAATCGATACCGACTCCACTCCAATGATTCATCATCGAAGCGATTTGCAATTTGCTACCGACTCCATCTGTGGCCAATGCGAGAAGATTGTCTCCGAATTCAATCAGACCCCCAAATCCGCCCGGCAAGTCAACGGGTGCGCCGGGAGTTCCAGCTGCTCGGACGGAACGTGAAAGCGCCCCTACCAGAGATGCGACTGAAGCCCCTTCAAGGTCGATGTCCACTCCACTACTTGCGTAGTCCAGACCCTCAGCCTCGTCACTCATCACTCAATGCGAGTCGTAGCCACCCCTTCAGGCTGCCGTCATCGGCTGTTTCAGTCTACGAACAGGGCCGCAGCAGACTTCATACCCCGACCCACCCCCTCCGGGGGTGCGGAAGTGAAGTGATGACCACGCAACGACGACTCCTCGTGCTACTGATGACAACTCTCATGCTCGGTACTGGCTTTGCCGGTTGCTTGGGTGGAGATGATGGTGGAGATGCACCCGAAACAGACACTGAGGATGGCAATGGAACGGGTGGGGATACAACCTTTGCCGATTCGGATGGTGACGGTATTGTCGATATTCTTGATCAGTGTGCAGATACTCCTGCTGACACAGTGGTGGATTGGTCTGGATGTCCCGAAGCCGCAGATACCGATGGCGATGGTGTCATTGACGATAGTGATGATTGCCCAGACACTGCCGCAGATGCTGAAGTTGATGCCAATGGTTGTGTGATTGTTTACGACACTGATGGAGACGGTGTGGAAGATGGCTTAGATGCCTGTCCAGGAACATTGTCAGGAATCGAAGTCGATGCCAATGGCTGCGAAGTTGTATACGATGCAGACAACGACGGTGTGCCCGATGGCGACGACGACTGTGCCGATACGGAAGCCGGCATTGAAGTCGATGCGAACGGATGTCCAGTACCGCAAGACAGTGATGGAGACGGCGTTCTTGATGACAATGATCAGTGCGCAGATACACCTGCTGGAATTACTGTTGATGAAACCGGTTGCGAAATTGTCACCGGGCCAGTCATCGAAGTCAAAATCGGTGTTCTAACTCCTCGAACAGGAGATAACGCACATCTAGCAGAGGGCCTAGAAAATGCAGCACAGATGGCCGTTGATGACATCAATGCCGCCCAGAGTGCTTACGAATTTTCGCTTGTTTTCTTTGACACCGAATCATCTGGTTCAATGGGCACTACTGGAGCTTGGTCTCTGATTGAAGGCGATGGCGTCTCAGGAATCATCGGTGGTGCATCGATGTCAATTTTAGATAACGCGTTTTCACCACCTCCAAATCAACAACAAGCAAAGCCAATTGAACATCAAATCCCGATCATTACACCATTTGTCACAGATGGTGATTTTGATGAAATCACTGATGACGACTTGATGTGGCGAGTTGTTCCCAGCGAATCCGATAGTGCATACGGGGCGTTGATGTGGTCCAACATTTACGAATTGAGCGATCTCGCAGTCATCTACGAAGACAATGGCTTCGGTCGTTCAGCAGAGAGAATTTTCTCAGATTCGTATGATGCAAGCAAAATTTGTGCAACACTATCCTATCCATCAAATCCAAGCGTATCTCAACTTGTGGCTGTGCGTGATGAGGCTGTAGATTATGGCTGTGAGAATGCAGTTCTCCTCTCAAAGGATACAGATGCTGCGGTCTTGATTGAAAAATTAAAGGGTGCAACTCCAGATGCACGAATTGTTACTTCCCATCAATCGGGTTACGCAGAATTTCCTGAACTATTGGGGCCGAGTGTTCGCAATCTTGTGATTGGTGTAGTCGGTGCGAACGCTTCGGTCTCTTGGGAATCACCCCTGCAATCTGGTTTTGATAATGACTATCTGTCCTTGTTTAGTTCATCTGCGCCCACACATGCTGGTCCAGCCTATGATGCGACTATGATTATGCTTCAAGCCACCATCCAAGCCGGTTCAAGCACCGGTAGCGACATCAAAGCATCCATTCCATCAGTGGGCTCCAACTATGCAGGAATCAGCGGAACCATTTCTTTCGATTCATCAGGCAATACACCCGAGATGTTGTATGATTTGTTCCGCTTTGAAGATGCAGGAGATATTGATGATGATGGAGAAGTTGACATGTCCTTTGAGGAGATGGGATACTGGGATTCATGGAACGGGATATCCTCACAATGCCGATCCAATGCGGGTACGGTAGTCATCGGAATGCTCAGCCCACAGACTGGCATCCATTCCCCCTACGCGCAAGGCGAAGAAAACGGTGTGCAATTGGGCGTAGATTTACTCAACATCAATCAGCGTGGTACCTGTTTTAGTTTGACCATTGCCAACACACAATCAACACAGGCAGGCGCAGCGAGTGCAATGCAAGATTTGGTGAATGCAGGCGTCATTGGAGTGATTGGACCACATTCGACAGAGGAAGCCCTTGGAGCATTGGTGGTAGCAGAAACAAACAAAGTGCCCATGATTACGTTTGGTGCTTTCTCAAATGAAGCGATGGACAGTGCATGGTCTAATTGTGGGGTGGCCTGTACACCAGCAGATTATGGATATCTTTGGCGCGTATCACCTGGCCAAGATCACCACGTCTCAGCATTGTCTGCCCACATCTCAAATGGTGGATATTCGAATGTCGCAATCTTGAATGATAACGGTAAGGACAACACCGCAATTGCAACAGCGCTCAGCACGGCCCTTGGTAGCACTTGTTTGGAACAATCCTTCCCCGCAGGTCAAACAGATTTCAGTTCTGAACTTTCAGCCCTATCTGGTTGTGACGCCATTGTGATTTTGGCCGAGTCCACAGAAGGTGCAGCCATCCTTGCAGAAATGCACTCACAAGTAATTGGAGGAAATGATGAATTGGATATCCCCAAGATAGGCGGTCATGGAATGGGTGATCTCTCAATGGAGGATACTGTATCTGATACAGCACATCTGGCGGGTTTGACGGGTATTCGAATGGGTATTGATCACGATTTGGCCGAGTATGATCACGAACTCAAGTATGTGTACATGATGAATTACGGGACTGAATTGCAATCTTACGCAGGATGGGCCGGAGATGCGGCTCTCATCATGGGGACTGCAACTCTGTTGGCCGATGTTGGTTCACATACTGCGACTCCACAACGCGTCAATGAGCAGGGTATTTCAGCAGCTGCTGATGAATATGCAGTCAGTAGTGGTGAGATTACATTGAGCACGGTAGATGGGGAAACCAGTCACACCAACCTCGATGTCTATCAGTGGAGTAGTGAAGGCGAATTCACAGAGATTGGACGATGGCGCCACGATTTGGGCCTAGTCATGTTTTGATTCATCAAGACAAATTTCAGCCGCCTTTGCAAAATGACCCTTGGCATTTTGCATTCGATGCCCATCTTCAAGTTCCATCAATGCGATGACATTCTCGTCATCACTTGCGACACGCCTTGAATTCTCAATGGGTACGACATCATCCTGGATACCATGCAAGATGACTGTAGGATGATTCAATTTGGGCCATGACATTCGTTCGGCGGTTTGCATGAAATCCCACGCAAGTGACATGTCCAGTTCGAATCCTTGGTAGGCGTACGCATCATTTTTTTCCCAATCAGCCATCTCAGAAGTGGTGAGCCGCTCATGCCACATTTCAGCAAGCCCAAATGCGGGGGCAATCAACAGCAAACCAAACGTGGCATCAGGCCGGAGTGCGCTGGCGTTTGCAGCGGCCAGCCCACCCATTGAAGATCCCGCAATAATATCAAAATCACCTGAATCAATATGCTCGAGCAGTACAGCGGTTTCCTGCTCAATATTCCAACCCTTTTCTGACATCACAGGAGCGATAACATCCCAACCCAATTCATCAACCATGAATGTGGGTTTTCCACCCTCAGGAGATCCTTCGAATCCATGGGCGAACAGAACTCGCATGACTTACTCCTCAAAGGACAATGGTTTGAATTCACTGCCAGGGACCGAACAGCGAGTCATAGGGATACGGACATTTTTCTCAAGGATGCGCAAATGGAGTTCAGCGGTCACATGTACAACTGATGAGAATAGGTGACCGCCATGCACGACATGATCATCATCGGAGAGAACGATGTGAATGTGTGTGAAGGGTTGCCCATCTAGGACGGAAACGTTACCTTGCATACTCAACAATTCATTTGCCTCTTCCAAAACAATCCGATGATACACACTGTCATCACCCAAGTATCCAATGTCTGTTGCGCGTACACGACCAATGCCACTGGTGATGGCAGCACCAGAGACTCCTTCACTCACACAAACGGCTTGAATTGACTCATGCAATTCATCGCCTGGATCGAGTCTGAGGAAAATGTCACTGCCGGAGCGTGTGTGTTCCATACCCTCGGCCCCTTCTCGGCCGTTCAAAGGGATTGCCACGAAAATGGTAGGAAATCCAATTGAGAAAGCCTCCATTGGAAATCGCGATGGCCCTGAGAGTCCGTATCGTATGCTTCTAATTCCAGTGGAAATGAAGGGGTCAATACCTTTTCTTCCACTAAGTTAATGGGGTGCGGATGTCGGCTTGCGTTGCCTGTGTGGGGAGCGTTAGACATATGGTAATTCATCTCAACGATGCTGGCGCCCGTTGGCGCTCTTTCTTTGAGGAAACCTGTGCCAATGAGATATCCACACTGGCAGCCTCTTGGCCAAGTCAAATGGCTCTTTCCTTGGACTTTTCAAAAATACAGTCATGGGACGTCCCCTTTGCTGAATTAATTTTGAATCATCCAAGAGAAGTTCTTCGAAATGCCGACACGGTTCTAGCAACTCTATGTCGTGAATCCGGATATGAGGCTGACCCGAGAGTTCGAGTCGTCGGACTACCCCCCGATGCGCAACAAAAATTGAGAGAGATTAGCAGTGAGCAAGTTGAAACATTTACCGCTTCGGAGGTAATCGTTACCAAGGTCAGTGAACTCAAGCCTCGAATTTATGATGCAATATTCACCTGCACAACGTGTGGTCATACGATCGAAATCGGACAACCCAATGAATTGGAATTGATTGAACCATCACAATGTCCTGAAACAGGTGGATGTGGACGCCCTGCAAGTGGTGCGGGCCGCACCCGTTTTGATTTGCGATGGGAAGATTCCAAATTGATTAACAATCAATGGATGGAAGTTCAAGAACTTCCTGAGAACGTCAAACCCGGTTCTCAACCGGTTCGCCTCAGTGTACTGGCAGAAGCAGAATTAGCTGGGAAGCACGTTCCAGGTGAACGAATCCGAATCAACGGTATTCCTTACCTTCGTACACTCAAGCGTGGAGGTTCAAAGACTCCCATGTTTGATATCTACATCTCATTGCATTCTAGTGAAAGGAAGAACATCCCACTTGAAGAAATCGAGATTACTCCGAGTGAGATCGTAGAAATCGAGAAAATAGCAGACCGAGATGATTTGACAGAACTTTTTGTTCGTTCAATTGCTCCTTCCATTATCGTCAGTGAAGACAAGATGAATTGGATCAAGAAATCGTTGGTATTCCAATTGCTTGGTGGTGTCGCTCGAAAGTATGGAGATGGCACCCGCACAAGAGGCGACATCCACATTTTGTTACTGGGTGATCCAGGTGTCGCCAAGTCTCAGATATTGGCCTTCATGGGCCGAATTTCACCACGTGGACGATTCACGACAGGGGGTGGAACGACCGCTGCTGGTTTGACCGCAGCAGCCGTTCGAGATGCATTCAATGATGGCCGTTTTTCGCTTGAGGCAGGTGCACTGGTGTTGTCCGATATGGGACTGTGTGCAGTTGACGAATTTGACAAAATGTCCACGGATGATCGAGGTGCGATGCACGAAGCAATGGAACAACAACGCATCAATATCAACAAGGGTGGTATCAGTGCAACAATGCCCACGCGATGTGCCGTTCTCGCGGCAGCAAATCCGAGAGACGGTCGGTTCCAACCAATTTCATGGGGTGACCCTTCGACTTTCTTGCACAAACAAATCGATCTCCCCCCTCCTCTCATTTCTCGATTTGACATTGTTTGGATGATTCAAGATGTAGTGGACAAAGGTCGTGATCAACGAATCGGTGAACACATTGTTAGAGTCAAACGTACAGGTGTCCCTGAACACTTGATTGAAAGTGGCCATTCAGTTGAACCCGATTCATTATTGAAAGAACAAATCTACACAAAAAACGTCGATGATGAAGATGTACTTACGGCTGAATTCTTCCAAAAATATGTGGCTCATGCCAAGAGAACATTCCATCCTGAAAGCGATGATAATGTGATGAAAATTTTAGTGGACCATTATACTGAAAATCGCAAGGTCATGGAAGGTGAGACAAATTCGGTATCACTCACTGCAAGATCCATCGAGGCAACCCTGCGCATGGCAGAAGCTCGCGCTCGCTTGTTCTTGAGAAATTATGTGACTGAAGAGGACGCACACGAAGCGATTGCGATGGATGGTCTTTGGAGATACGTGGCCAGTGCTGGCAACATCAATCCACAGGACCCCACAGGCGTTCCAGAGAGAGCCAAAAGTGCTGAGAGAACCATCATGACCCTCGTGCGAACTCTATGCCGGGAATTGGATGGAGAATGCACCACAATTCAAGTCTACAATGTAGGGGCCGAACAAGGATTCGATGAAGAAACAGTTGATCGTGTTCTCAACAACATGCGAAATCGGGGCGATTTGTACCAGCCTCGCATCGGTTTGTGGCGGATGAACTAGTTGACATGGTTTACACCGCTGCCCCTTTAGGGGGGCAGCGACTGGCAAACTCCCATGGCCGAGGACATTCCTGGCGATGTTGCCGATGCTGATGGGCTTGACCCAGAAGCACTCGGCTTCATGTGTGGCCTTGAAGTCCATCAGCAATTGGCCACAGGGAAATTACATTCTCGACAGCCAAGCACCCTGTATGAAGATGGCATCGGTGAGATTGAGGGCCGTTGGCCCAGCGCTCATCGTCGATTGAGAGCGGCTCGTGGTGAAGGCGGCAGAATCGATATTGCAGCTCGTTTTGAGCAACGTCGAAATCGTTCCTTCGTATACTTCCAATCTCCCAATGCAGGCCTCATTGAGATGGACGAAGCACCGCCATTGGAGCACGACAGTGATGCGGTTGATGTTGCTCTAACCATGGCGGCAATGATGGATGCAAAACCTGTCGGCGCGTTGCAAGCGATGCGCAAGACCGTGGTTGATGGCTCCAATACCAGCGGCTTCCAACGCACTACACTGATTGCCACTCATGGCTCGATTCAAACACCCACTGGACTCGTCGGCGTCGATGTCATTTGTTTGGAGGAAGACAGTGCACGAAAGTTGGACACACGCTCAACACCTGACGGCGAACAGGTCGTATACACTCTGGATCGATTGGGCGTCCCTCTCGTTGAGGTTGCGACCGCTCCGGACGTGCAAACCCCCGAGCATGCCAAAGAGACCGCTCTTGCATTGGGCACCCTTCTCCGAGATACTCGCCGTGTTCGCCGTGGTCTAGGTTCCATTCGTCAAGACCTCAACGTTAGCATTGGGGCTGGTGATCGTGTTGAAATCAAAGGTTGCCAGGATCTCGATTGGATTCCTCGCATCATTCGACTTGAGATGGCGAGACAATTGCATTTCCATCGATTGGCAAACGACCTCAGGGCTGAATTGGGTGTCGAACCATTGCCATCTCATCGTGATTTAGACAATGCTGAGGTAGAAGCATCAGTGGCCAAATTGGTTGCGGATAAATTGCCATTTGAATTGCAAAATCTTTCCACCGCCTTTGCAAAATGCGAATCTCAAATGGTTGCAAAGTCTCTGTCTGAAGGTGCCGTTGTGTTAGGAATATCATTGCCGGGAATGGCCGGGAAACTCGGGGCCAAAACACTCGATGGAGAAGGAGCACAATTGCCGAGACTCGGTCGTGAGTTGGCCAGTGCAGCCAAGCTTGCAGGTGTCAAAGGAATTTTCCATTCTGATGAACTTCCAGCCTATGGAATCACCGATGACGAAACGGCAGATTGCGCCTCAATTTTGGGTGATTGTTTCGTTCTTTGTGTCGCACCACAATGGCAAGCGGAATTGGCCCTAGAAGGTGTGCATTCTCGGGCGTGTATGGCTTATCATCGAATTCCACAGGAGGTTCGCAATGTCGTGGTTCGAAAGGGTGCGCCTGATGATGGCACGACCACAGCGATGCGCCCCTTGCCAGGTGGTGCCCGAATGTATCCTGAAACCGATATTCCCACAACCCCCATCGCATCGGAACATTGGGCATCTGTTAGAGCGAATTTACCTCCAAGCCGCGATGAGCGATTTGCTCGCCTCGGCACCACGGGCCTCTCTGAAAACCAAGTTGCAGCTCTCATCACCGGTGAGTTAGACGATTTCTTCATGAATGGCATTTCAGGTGAACTTGCCTTACCCGAGAAAGCATGGGCAAGTGCCCTTCTTGATCATGGCATTGACAAACTCAACGCACTCTCGGTAGCCATCCATTTACGTGAATCTGGCACCATCACTCGCGAAGGTGTCGAGCCATTGGTAAACGACGCAGGTACCGATGATATTCCGACTCTGATTACTTGGATGACCGCGGAAGCGGCGTCCCGTGGATTCGAACCGGCTGACACTGGAGTTGTTGATGCAGCAGTCGCCGAAGTTCTTGCAGAACGAGCAGATTTCGTTGCCGAGCGTGGAATGGAAGCGTTGGGTCCATTGATGGGTGTCGTCATGGGTAAACTCGGTGGAGCCGCCGATGGAAAGGCCGTATCAGCCGCACTGAAAGAACAAATTCAGAGGCTACTCTGATGCGGAGAGCTTTACTCATATTCGCCTTGTTTCTGTTGGCAGCATTTCCGGCAGAGGCAAGTGAAGGTCGGCATGCAGAGTGGATTACCGATCCTGTGTTGCCCGACGTTCAGTGGAATGCCAGTGTCGACATAGGTTACATCTCCACAGCACCGTTGGTGAAGGATGGTCTTGTCATCGTTAAGGGCGGTGGTGATTCCATGACCGGTGATGGTGCGGGCTTGGTTGCACACCGTGCTGATACCGGGGTTGAAATTTGGCGCACTATCCATTCAGCGAGTCACCGGGGATTTGAGACCGCACCATTGCTGCATGTGCCTAGTAGCAGTAACACGAACTCTTGTTCGCCATCTGCTGATATGGTAGTTACAGGGTGGACCTCTGGCCAACTCACAGCATATGATTTTTCGACAGGAATCGAATTATGGAATCAATCCACAGATGCACCGAATTGGGGCATTTCTGGCGGTGGATTTGTGCTAACGGATGGTACGATTGTATGGCCTACTGAAACAGGCGTCATCGAAGTGTGTGGCGTCAATGGGACAATCCTGCAACAACATCACGATTCTAATCTACGAACTTATCGTGCGAACCTCGGCATTTGGTTTGACTGGGAATCTGATGATAACGGTACAATCACAACATCCATGGGGTGGTTACAGGGGTCAGAATCAGCCCACTTATTGCGATATGACAATGATTCAACCCTACTCGATGATGTCGACATCGTTGCGCTGGCCAATCTTACAGGAACATGGCGAATTCGTTCGACCCCCATTTCTATGGTTGATCAAGGAGTCATGTTGCATTTGCACGCAGATGGCGAATCCAGATTGATTCGGATGGATTGGAATGAAACGGGAACACCCGTATTACTCGATTCAATCTCCATGGGTTCAGGTACGGCTACAACACCTGCAGGGTGGGGATATATCTCCGCAGTCGCAGGCACGAATGATGCCGTTCATTACGGAATTCTCAATGGTTCCTTATTCGAAGCCATTCGATGGAATGCAACCAATGTTGTCGGTGAGATTCGATGGATTCAGTGGGGGGAAGTGAATGCCATTTGTCTTCCACAAAATACAGCCGAAGGCTCGTGGCACATCGCCATTGATGCGAACCATAGTGTCGAATGGATTCCTGATCAAAGTGGATATTTGACCGCAGGGTGTGGTTCGGATGGCTTGGTCCATGCGGCTGCAAATGACGCATCATGGTTGGAGGTTCGGTATGATCCAATCGACTGGAATACAATCCACACGATGGCAGATGAAACTCTTGGAACTGTCGATGCGCCTGAGTCACCCATACCAGAGGAAAATGATTCAGAGAAAGCCGCAGAACAAACCATCTCAGGAGTCATTTGGCTTCCTTTCATTGGCGCAGGAATTTTTGCAATCGTGGCACAGTTTGCAGTGAGTTCAGACATGCGTCGACAGATTCGAATCGGTGCTCTATTCATGGTCATGCTCGGTCTTGTCATGGCGGGTACAATTTACAACACCCAAATAGTGTCCAATTCTGAACCTGATTCGAGTCAGCGTGAACGTGCTGTAATGTTGCTTCCAGAATTGGGCGAAGGGTTGGCCGAAAATGAGGTTCTTATCGCCTTCCACTTCCCAGAACCCTATGCGCCAAATGGTTGCACTGAAGGCAAGATAATGAACTCACAAACAGGTCAATCTTGGCAGATTGAATCTCCACCAGATGGCAGTTACTGCATTGTCGTTTCAACCATCGAAATTGAAACTGGAAATACGGTTGAAACCGTGACAATATCAACCCTTGATGAATACTCGTACGCCTACGATATTGAGCAGCAAAGTCTCGGTAATTTCTTGCTGGATGTGGGTCTTGCAGAGGGTGGTACTGATGGCCGTTGGTGGAGTTATGATTTGAACGGTGGATATGGAACGATTGGCATGTCGGATCAAGTGGTAGAACCGGGCAATCACATCGATTGGCATTTTGATGCAGGCCAGTTCTAATCAGGTCAACACTCAAACACCGCTTTGCCTAGTGTCGCCTCCATAGGAGGCGATTTTCATTTCAGTTTGGGGTTGGCAGGGTGAACGGGCGGCCAGAATGGGCCCGCCTCGTCACTTCCGTTTACCCTTCCTCGCACTCGTCGTCGTCTTGCCATTATTGCTCGAATGGCGCAATCTTGCAGCATGGGGTGGATTCCTATTCCTCTGGTCTGTAGCGATGGTGGGTCCAGCCTCACTACTGCGTTGGATGCGTGTCTGGTTGCCATTGTCAATTCTTTACGGCCTTATTTTGCTCTTGTTTAGCGGCACTGAAAATTGGTCGCGAATTTTACTACTTATGGCACGTTTACTCATTGCCTTGCTCGGCATGCAAATCATGACATGGTCTGTACCGCCTTCAGATGTTGTTCGTTCTTTCGAATGGGCCCTCCCTCGCCTTGGTGTGTCTCTCGCAATCGCGCTCCGATTGGTTCCACGGTTAGAGCGTAGTGCCAAATGGCGTATTGAAACCCTTGAGGAGCGTGGCTTCATCGACAATGAATCTGGAATGAAAGCACTTCGAACCCGAGCCTCAATCTGGCCTGGCTGGCTGGCTGATTCATTGGATCATGCTCATGATTTGGGAGATGCAGTTCAATCACGGGGCATCTTGGCCCCTCGACGCTGGCGGCATGGAGTCAAACGTCGAATTGTCCAACTTGCCTTAGGGGAAGAAATTCGTGAAGATGGAGTCAATCCACATCACTTCTCAGATTCGGTTCAACTTGGATTAGACATGGAAATCAATTTGCCCGATGGTCGTTGTATCGGTCGGCATAAGGAATTATTGCGCGGAGGAAAAATCGTTCTACTTCGCGGTCATTCAGGTTGTGGTAAATCAAGTCTATTGCGAGTCATTGCTGGTGTTTCCCCATGGCAGCATCCTGTGACAGTCAGTGGTAGAGTCCACATCTCAGGGCACCCCACTCTTGGTGAAATCAATCTTGCAGATGGACCGTTCACTGAGGCAATTTCATGTTGGATACCTCAAGACCCTGATCGACATGGGTTAGCTGAGTCTGTTCATAGGGAATTCAAAATCGCGCGCCGACTTTCAGGGCCATGGAAACAGCAAGAAATGCTTGAATGTCTTCGAGAATGGAATCTCCTGGACAAACTCCAATCTCAGCCTGAGAATCTATCCGAAGGTGAGCAACAGCGATTGCTGTTGGCCGCACATCTTGATTCGGCCCAACCCATTTGGTTACTCGATGAGGCAGATGTCCATTTGGACGAAGCAGGATTCATTCAACTTGGCAAAGCGGTGGTTAAGCATCGGGCGCGTGGAGGGCTGATTATTGTCGTCGCACACAGGCAGGCTCGATGGGAACGAATTGCAGATCAAGTCATTGACATTGGCGAGCCAATCACTGCTCAAGATTACCCCTCTGTTTGGATTGAAAGAGGTGACGAAATTGGTCAACCACCTGAAAGTAGTTTATTCTCACATGAACTCAAACCGGTTCGCTCTGGGGATTTGATTCTTGTTCAAGGTGCAAATGGTAGTGGAAAAACAACACTTCTACGAGAATGGGCCGAAATATCCGGCCTGCCTTGGTTGCCAACATCTCCAGATCGGCGATTGCTGGGTATGACGATTGAAGAAGAATTGAATTTACAACATCCAACACTATTCGCTCAATATCTCGCCGGTGATGAAGAAACAATCGCGGATGCTGAAACCATCCAATTGCAACAATCCGCGCTTCGACTTGACCTGGGTCTATCCCATCTTTCGATGGTTACTCCTGTTCATGATCTCTCGACAGGAGAGAGGCGTCGCCTGTCTTTGCTACCGTTATTGATGCGTAAACCACCCCTCATGCTCCTCGACGAAATCGATCATGGATTGGATGATTTGACTCTGGCTGATCTCATCGAGCAACTCAATGCTCGCCGCAAGGCCGGATGTGCTATCGTTATCACATCCCATTCTCCTGATCTTGTCGCTTGGGCCAAAGTCAGTGGTGGACGTGTTTGGAACATTGAGCAGGGCGTGTTGACGGAGGCATCATCATGAATTTTGCCGACATTCAGGCATGGGCAGGAACCCCGGGCGGAATTGCCGTTTGGCTCACTGTATTGTTCGGCCTGATTTTTGGTTCATTGCTCTTGAGTGTAGACCGTCGAATTCGGTTGGGAAGGGATGCGGCTCTGATTGCGATTTTGGCTGCGGTTGCAAGTGCTAGCAGGGTCCTATTTGCTGCGCTGCCAAACGTTCAACCAGTGACTCTTCTCCTGCTGATGATTGGACTCCACCTTGGTGCCCGTAGAGCCGCTGCTGTGGCCATGTTGACCGCTCTCATTTCCAACATGGCACTCGGACACGGGCCTTGGACATTCTACCAAGCTATCGCATGGGCTGCTGTTGGTACCAGTGCGGCACTGTTGCGACCTGTTTTGGTGAATTGGGACGGGACCAAGGTCCGAATCGGTCCGATGGCATTATTGGCATTCATCTGGGGATTCTTTTTCGATTGGACAGTATCGTTGTCTGCACTTGCATTATACCAATCGTTTGAGGCCTTCTTAGCATTCATCATAGCAGGCCTTGTATTCGATGCACTGCATGCTGTTGGAAACGTATTATTCACCATTTGGTTGGCACCGAGTTTGCATCATCTTCTGTGGCTACATCGTCGGCACGAAGCCGGACGTTGGTTGCCAACCATATCAGATGAGACATTGAAGAGGGAAGCGTTCATCGCTGAGACGGAAGCAGCAGAGAAACAACTCGAAGACCCCTTGGCTGGAATCGCACGACTTGATGGTGAGAATTAGATGGCACAAGATGACTCATTGACAATGGTTCTCGTGACCCGTAAGGATCTAAAATTATCCAAAGGTAAACTCGCTGCACAGTGTAGCCATGCAGCGGTTGAGTGTGCCCTCAAGGCAAGTCGTGAATGCGCAAAGACGCTTCAATCATGGCGAGAAAATGGAGCCCGAAAAATTGTTGTCGAAGCCCCCAACCTCGATTCACTAAAGCGTCTATTTGGAGAAGCACAGGCTGCAGGAATTGTTTGCTATATGGTTCGCGATGCAGGTCATACGGAAATTCCCTCGGGAACGGTTACCGTTGTTGGACTTGGGCCAGGGTCACGGGATTCAATCGATTCCCTGACAGGTTCATTCGGCTTGGTTTAGAGAAACAGGCGCCCGTAGGGCGCCAACTCACTAGAGCGTCGGTTTCATGATGGGTTCAGCCTACGACAGTTTGTGTCGGACGACGTTTGGGAGGCCGAAATCCTCGAGGATGAGGTTTACGGAGAGTGGATTGACGAACCGCTCGAATCCATTGAACGCCGAGAAAAGCGCCAATTGGATGTCGCTCTAGCCAGCACTGGAGCCATCGTGATTGCATTCACCATTTTTGCGGCCATGTGGGGTTCTGTTGGAGATCACATGATGACTGCAACGAACACCAATCCCGGTTCCACCATCGATGTTACTTGGGGTGACACCATTTTCATGCCCAGAGATGTAGATTGCATCGACCCCTCAAACGGTCAAGATCTACCAGAATATGGCATTGGATATGAGCCCAGTTTAGCCATTGATGGGCATGGAAACATGTTCATTACTGCACACAAAGACTTGCGATGGTCCAGTCCCACAGGTGGCACTGCAAGCATCTTAGATTTGCAACCCACAATCCCTCTCTCTGATGGAGCCTGCATGGATGGATACATGACGAGTTGGGATTACTTTGCCTCTTGGTTCTGGATTTCCAATGACAATGGCACAACATGGGGCATTGCAGATAATTTCGAAGAAACACCAGGAACCGTGGTTGAAGGACAAATCACCAATGGCGCATCCGGTTCAGCGTGCCTTGGTGATGAAGGCGATATTGCTGTAGATGCCATGGATCGAATCTACTATCTCGATACTTATCTTGAAGACAATTGGATTCACGTCTTCAGTGAAGGCGGACAGAACTTTGAGAGTAATTTGTGCGACCGTCAATACTCGATGGCCGCCGATGATCGCCCATGGATTCAAGCGCAGAACAACGGAATTGTCCACTATCTAGGAAATAGTGGGGTATCGGTGCAGGATTGCGAAAATGGTCCAGCTCGATACTGGTACTACCGTAGTGCTGATGGCGGCCAAACATGGTCCCAGTGTTATTCAATGCCCGGCGGCTGGTCAACCATTGCTCCAGAACGCAGTGGGGAATACGTGTTTGTGGCTCAGGAAAATCAGGACAGCAACACAGGTCACGTTCAGGTCCGAATCTCTAATGACACCGGCCTCAATTGGGGTGATCCAATCGATGTAGGTCCACGCAATGGAAATCCTCCCGAAGGCTACCCCCTCGTTGAAACCAATGGTCAAGGCACCGTAGCAGTGGTCTGGGCCGATTGTCCCGATGGGCCTACTGGGCCGTGGGATATCCGCATGGCCATGTCATACGATCGTGGTGAAACATGGGAGTCGTGGGAAATCACCCCTCCTGAATGGGAAGGCATCACAATGTATCCATTTGTCAGTATCAGTGAAGACAATGTCACTCTGGTGAGTTTCTATGGTATTCCCTTCGACAATACGGCTGAAGGACAATATGTCGCTGGACAAGAATGGTATCTCTATTCGGGTGCGGTTCGAGAGCCCCACGAGAATGATACGTTTGATTTTGAAATTGCAGCGATGAACCCAGATGGAACTCCCTTGGCACTACACACTGTGACGCAGTACGAGGAAGAGAATGGAGATGTGCACGCTCTGCATGATTTCTTTGAGAGCGTCTTCAGTCCTGATGGGACATGGGTTGGCATTGCTTTCCAACAGAATATCGGAGAGCATCCGTTTGAGGACAATGAAGAGCAGCGCTACATCAAGTTCGTTCGTGGCGACCTCGATGTCTGAGGTGTTCGAATGACAATTATTGATCCAGACATCCGAAAGGCAGAGACCCTTCCCTCTCGATATTACACCGATTCGGAGACCTTCGCATCCGTCATTTCTTCATTCGGTCAGAACTGGCATTTCGCTGGTCATCGCAGCCAACTCTCTGCAGCCCAACCCATCGATAATTCTCTACGAGAGCCAATGTTGCTTACCCATGTCGATGGAGAAATACATTGCATCTCAAATGTCTGTACGCATCGAGGAATGTTGGTTTGTACAGAGCGTTCCGACGCAAAGAGGTTGCAGTGTCCCTATCACGGCCGAGTCTTCGGTATGGATGGACAATTTCGAAGTATGCCTGAATTCGAAGAAGTCGAGAATTTTCCAACACAGGATGATCACCTTCCATCATTCCCTTTGGCTGAATGGAAGGGTTTGCTATTCAACACCATTTCCGCCACTGAATTCAAGTCGTTTATTGCAGCGGTAGAGGCACGCGTAGGTTGGCTTTCAATCGAAGATTTCACACACGATTCAACTCGCCATCGCGAATACTCAATCGATTCAAATTGGGCTTTGTATGTCGACAATTATCTCGAAGGATTCCACATCCCATTTGTTCATGGTGATTTGCACGAAGTATTGGATTACGATGCTTACAGCACTGAACTGTTTGATGGCGGCGTATTGCAGATTGGCATCGCGAATGAAGGAGAACCCACCTTTGATCTTCCAGAGGGACATCCCGATTTTGGACAGAACATTGCAGCTTACTATTTCTGGTTGTATCCCGGTTTGATGTTGAATTTCTATCCATGGGGACTTTCTGTGAATCTTGTCATCCCCGAGGATACCGACAAGACTCGTATTGTCTATCACGGATTTGTAGGTGATTCTTCGATGCTTGGGAAGGGTGCGGGCGGTGATTTAGACAAGGTTGAGGCCGAGGATCAATTCATCGTAGAAGGTTGCCAAAAAGGGGTCTCTTCAGTCGCCTATGAACGCGGTCGATATTCACCGACCAAAGAGCCCGGAGTCCATCATTTCCATCGGCTACTAACACAGTAATTCGTTGCGGTCAACTCTATGTCCTTCGGCATCTTCCGCAATACATGGTCGCGGTTGTCAATCTCAGTGATGAGGACCGCAACGAACTGATCGCTTGTTGCAAGGGTGTTGCAGACATGATTGAGTGGTTGGATTCTCTCGATTCTAGACCCGGTCTTACCGAATTAGGCAATCATTTGGAATCGATGCCAGTGAATCTTGAGGCACTCAAGGAACACATTGGCTATACTGAAGACAATGGCTACCAACGCAACATCATCAAGAAAACCGAGCATTACGAGATGGTTGCAATCACTTGGCGTGCAGGTCAAGATACACCCATTCACGATCATGTCGGCTCAGATTGTGCATTCTTGATTGTGGAAGGCACCTCAACTGAGACGATTTACGAATTGAATGACGAACAATTGGCTGTGGCTACAAATGTCCGCCATTATGCCCCCGGAGACGTGTGCGCTGCCAATGAACCAGACATCCACCGCATCTCAAACGATACGGATGGCAATCTCATCAATTTCCACGTATACACGCCACCGCTGTCGGGCTTCGGCATCTACGATGCAGCCTGATCACTCTTTGTCAGGGTCACTTGAATCGGACACCTGTTCTGCAGCACCTGCGAGGAACTGCTTCTTCAAGGCATCCGCTGAAGATTCAATGGAATTTTCATTGCTTTCTTCTGCAAGAGGAACCGGCGACGGTTGAACAGGAGGCCCGGCTCCGAAGATTGCCCCAGGTGTTGTTCCGGGCACAGTAGACCCCCCTCCATCTCCAGAGACTGGAACTGGGCTTGCACCACCCAATTCCATCGTTGTAAACGCTGAGTTACCAGGATTCATTGCGAATCCAGATATGACACTCACAACGACCAAGATTAGTGCAAGACAAGCACAGCAAGCTCCACAGATGAGTTCCCAGACTCCTTTTTCTTCCAATTCTTCTTGTGTATGGCGGTCGAACAAAATCATTTCTTGATTGCTTGAGATGGTGTAACTTTCACCAATATTGCATCGATCTTTTTCATCAGTTTCAACCCATTTTTCGCTTTCTGAGCCATCTTCAGCATTCGTAGATTCCCAATACCCATTCATTTCGGCATCGTCTTGGGTATCGCAAATGATTCCAACAATCATCCATCCATCATTCATATCGACGTTTTCTTCGTCCTGACCTGCCATTTTTCTGTTATCATTGAATTCACAGTAGATCATCCCCGAGGTTGAATTCATGTCGTTTCCTTGAGAATCTACGATGGTGATATTCAACCCATCACAAGCATCGATGATGTTGTCGTCGTTGTTGTCAACGAAGTATTCTCCTTGAATCATCAAGTACCAACCCGCAGACCCGTCCTCTCCCTCATCGATGAATTCTTGGACAAATTCTGTGCCGGGTTCACTCATGAATGTCCCAATGTCTTCTGCTTCTTCGAAGTGCCCGAATCCAGAAACGAGGATTACAGCTCCAATAATCAGCATGACAATCCCAACGGGGACCCCAATTTTTCCAGAGATGTGGAACGCCATGATTAGGCCCCCTGTATCTCAAGCCTATAATCATCAAACACTTCTTTGAAAAGTTGAATATCAGATTCAAAAGTCTCTGGCAATAGCGGTCCGAAAGAGAATCGGAAGAAGCGAGAATATGGGGTGACATAGTCAGAATCCTTTGAGTGTGGTCGAGCCATATCACATTCTGAAGCGCATAGGATTGCAGCACCACGCTTGAACAGGCGTTTGTTGAATTCATCACTGGTCATCCCTTCAGGGAGTTCAAGCCAATGGTAGAATCCACCATTGCCAGTGTAGACTCCAAGCCCCATGTCTGCGAATGCCTTGCCATATCGCTCGCGTTGCCAGTTGTAATGCTGTTCGACGGCTTTGCGAGCTTGCTTGACGCGCTCAGGCTCAAGGAGTTTGACAGCGTAGTTCTGAGATGGGTGGCTCACACCACCCAAACCGAAGCTGGAGTAGTTCGCCATCGTCTCAATGTTCGTCTTGCTGGCGATAATCCAACCAACACGAATTCCTGGAGATTGTAGACCCTTTGTACAGGCACCTGCGATGAACACATTGCTATTGTCTAAATCATGCACATACTGAATTCCACTCACCGAAGGAGAATGGAACATCTCGTATGCTTCGTCCAGCAGTATACCGTTCATGGGCTGCTCAGCCATCGCAATCAATTCCCGAAGTTCTTCTCCTGAACGTGTTTGACCAGAAGGATTCTGAGGATTGGATATGACGGGCATGAGGCACGTTTTTGCATCCACTCCTTCGCGGTCGAAGTAAGCGTCATTGTTCGGATGGAAATTGTTCTCCTTGGTGTAGGGAACGACCTCGTAGTGGGTTTTGGTCTGCTCCATAATGTCCAGATAAGCGGGCCACTCGATGTTTCCAAGCCTCGCCTCAACATGTTCCTTGAGGAATGCAAGCACGGTGTAGATTCCAGGTCGACCTCCCGGGAAAACCATGACGTTCTCAGGCACAATCGTGGATCCGTATTGAGAGTTGTAGTACTCTACGATGGCCTCGCGTAACGCTGGATGACCCCATGCCTTGGGATAGAAGCGATCCTCCCAAGTGACATCGATGCTCGAAGGTAGTGAAGGTCCTCCGAACTTCTCTAGAGGTGTTGTCAGGGGAAATCCCTGCGACCACGGGTGTGTGCCTTCGCTTCCCATGAAACTGCCGAATGAGTCTCTGAACGCATACAGCGTCTCGTAGATGCCCATTGGAGGGCAGTTGTCAGACAAGAAAGACTCCACTTTGTCTGCCATGTAACTCTCACCAACAAACTGTTCTTGAGGTTCTCGCCTCGTCATTCTTACAATCACAGGTCATCTGAAACTGCTTTATGTCAGGCGTCTACGGGAAACCATGCGCGAACACCCCTCCGACCGTGTTGACCTGCGCAGTGATACGGTGACTCAGCCCACTACGGCCATGCGAGCAGCAATGGAGACTGCCGTTGTGGGAGACGACGTCCTTGGAGATGATCCAACGGTGCAGGCACTGCAAAACCACCTCGCAGATTTGCTGGGCAAGGAAGCCGCTCTGTTCGTAGCCAGCGGAACCATGTCCAATGCGGTCGCGATTCGTACCCACACATCACCCGGTGACGAAATCATCACCGAGACGACCTCGCACGTGTATCAGTATGAGGGTGGGGGATATGCTACACTTTCCGGTTGTTCAATCGCTTTGGTTGATGCTGTTCGAGGTATCATGAATCCAGACGATGTCGCCAAGGCAATTCGAAAAGCAGACGGCAGTCTTTCGCATTATCCAAACGGGTCCCTCGTTTGTGTCGAAAACACCTCAAACAGAGGGGGCGGCACTTGCTATCCACAAGAGACCCTGGACGCCATTGCAAAGATTGCTCACGACAATGAGTGCGCCGCCCATCTCGATGGTGCACGCCTGTTCAACGCCGTCATCGCCACAGGCACTGACGCAGCTCGAATGGTCCGAGATTACGATTCAATTTCCATTTGCTTGTCCAAGGGTTTGGGCGCACCGGTCGGCAGTGTCCTCGTCGGCTCATCGGAGTTCATTGCCCGTGCTCATCGATGGCGCAAAATGTTCGGAGGCGGAATGCGACAAGCGGGCATCATCGCGGCAGGTGGACTGTACGCACTTGAGAATCATGTTGAGCGCTTGGCTGAGGATCACACCCGTGCTCGCAGATTGGCAGAAGCGGTGAACGCCATGGATGGGTTCACGGTTGATCTTGACAGTGTACAGACCAACATGGTCTATGTCGATGGGGAACTCGGTGCACAACAAATCATGGCTGGATTGGCCGAACACGGTGTCGACGTTCTCGATGTTGGACCCACTGCGGTTCGGGCTGTCGTTCATCTACACATTACCGATGAAGACATCGACAGAACCATCGCTGCATTCGCTACACTTTGAGCCGTATGCTTTAGAGACGGGATGGGCGTAGCCCATCCATGCGCAAGTTCCAATCCTTACTTTTGTTTGGAATGTTGCTATTTTCCGCCGGATGTATTGGAGATGATGGAATAGGTGGCAACAACGATTCACCACTTGAGCCATGTGAAACGAAAATCATCGATGAAAGTTTGGTGGGGGAATGGGTGCAGCATACATTTGTTGATTTTACTCCACGTGTCATAGAATTCTATGCAGATGGTACAAGGGTGCAGTCAAATACTGACCCTGATTTTGAAGGCTTAGAGTATTGTTGGACCACAGAAAATCAAACTCTAATTTCAGGTTTTCATTGGGACGAACAAAACATAGATCAAATTACAAATTCTTCGTATCAAATCGAGGGTGACTTATTTTTTATCACTTCAATATACACAATCACTGAATCTGCTGGAATGACTAGTAAGGTATATTCGGATTTACCAATACAGTGTGTAGTGTACTCAAAAGAAGGTGCATTCCCGGACGATCAAACACGTAATGCTGCAATTAATTCGACTGCGAAACCAGAATTCTGTACTTGGATATGGGCTGACCCTACCGGTTCTAGCCCTGCTGATGCATGGAATGCCACGTATCTTGCCACCGACCACCCTGATGCCGTTTCGGCAAATACAGATGATGACCTATTCACCATAGAATTAGATGATTTTTTCGGGGAAATTGAATGGTATGTCTCGGAGGGATACTTCGGTTTCTGGGCAGAGATTTCAATTGATAATTCAACACACCTATGCACCATTGGAAACCAATCAAATTGTATAATTTCATTCTCTGGGGTAGATGAGTACTATGCTGTCTGGGAAGAAGGAGAAATCGCTACGTTGAGTGAAAATGGCGTGGATATTTGTTCAAGCACTTGCGATATCGAAATCACTCGGTTTGGATTAAGAGAAGAAGACACCTTGCAGGGAACAACTCAGTTGGTCATATCCTGAAGAAATATCCAACACATTGTGCCGCATGATTTAGAGCGGAGTGCAACATGGGTCGTCTATGCGCAAGTGTTTGACATTGCTATTGTTCGTCGCATTGTTGCTACCAGCCCCTGTTCAAGCGGGTGCCCCAATCACGATTGCCAATCAGGGAATCCTTGGTGGTCAGATGATAGATTTGGCTGGGATATCGAATAATTCTACGACCTTGTCTGTAGGGGGCGACATGACAGCAACTCAAGTCGTCGAAGTATACACTGCAACGTGGTGTGAAAATTGTGTAGATTCTGAACATGCACTGATGGATGCACTTGAAGGCGAAGATGCCACAGTTTTGGTTCATCACCGTTACATTGGAGAATCACAGGATCCATTTGGTTCACAGACGGGCGATGAGCGCTGGATTGACTTGTATGGTGAAACCAGCAAGGAGGTCGCAAACGGCTTGGAAAGGGCCGCACCAACAGTCGTCTTCGATGGTTACAGATTCGTGGCAGGAAGCGCACCTAACGGTGATTCTTTGGAATCCGATTACTCTGAGATGTTTGCAGACAAACATGAGTACAGAACATGGGGTCTTGAATCTGATTTCACATGGACAGGTGACAACAGTACTGGGACACTTACATGGAAAATGGACATTCACCCTGAGGAACCAGTGGGATTGACTTGGGTTCATCGGCTGATGGTTGTCGAACATTCTGGCTATTTCCCTGATGGCGGCAATGGATTGGAGAACTACGACGACATCGTGCGAGCCGTTATCGATCTCGATGCAACACTACAAGATGATGGAACCGAATGGGGTGGTGAACAAGCCATCACCCTTCCCGCTGCCTATGATGGAGATGACCTTTCATTGGTTGTAGTTCACGAGTGGAATCAAATAGCCCCTATCATTGAACCAGGAGTTGAACCCGACGAAGGCTTGTTGCCGGGATTCTTGGCACCACTAGGTCTCATCGCTCTAGGAGCTGGGGCATTGGCTCGTCGAGAGTAATTCATTCCAATGCTTCAAGAACCCCCGTGAGAACCTACAACGCTCCCGGGGCATCCATCATGGGTTTCACATTGACTTTGGAACATATTCCGCCCGGTCAGTTTCCGAATTGGTTATTCCAACAATTGCGTAATCAAGTTCTCGACCCTCGATTGGAACCGATTCTAATCATTCACTCTTCTGAAGCGTCTAGGGCTGAAGTTTTGAATCGATTAGAGTCTGCAGATATTGGTCCAATTGATCGTTCTCGACACCACACTTTGGCTTCACTGAGAAAGTCATTGCAAGCTGATTTGCGCTTGGCTCGCCTCCTCCCATTCAATGCCACAGGACATCGCCTACTGCACGCTGAATGTGAATTGGCAGCCAAAGGTGGTGAATTCCCATTGCTCCATCCCACATCAGAACATCGCTGGGGCGAGGGACGAACTCGTGCTTTGGCTAGATTAACTCAGGCATTTGATATCGAAGATGTTCGAAGTTGGGATGGACCCGGTATCGTTGCATTTGAGAACATCGTGACCAGAATGGGTCGCCAAATGAATGGATCGCACCCATTACAGCATAGACGCTCACTCATTGATGCACTTGAATCCCAAGATGCCAAGCCATTCACTCTGACTGGAATCGCAGGCATTGTTCTGATGGACCAAATGCCAACATTGTCGAAAAGTGATCGGCGCATTCTGCTGAATCTGACTAGATTCAGTGACCTACATCAATTGTGTCAGCACGGTGAGGCCCCAATCGGAAACTATCGACTGGGGTTGCATGGAGCGATTCTTGAGGATGTGAATCCTTGCACAATAGACACGATACCCAAATGGTTGAGCGAACATGAAATTTGGAAACCTGAACCACAAGAACATTCAGTTTCACGCTTATTGGTCCCCACAAACGGTTTGGATATTCCAACAACGATTGAGGTACTAAGAGATTGGAGTAATACTGTCCCAAGTCACTCAACTGCCGTTATCATTGATCCCGGAAAAGATGGACGCATAGAGAGTTGGAGGAGAGCCCTCATCGAAATAGGGCTGCGTCCTCCTCCAGATTCATCCTTGCTAAAATCATCGCCATCTATCCATTGGCTTGGTGAAATTGCCTCCATTGGAAGTGGAACTGAATCATGGTCTATGTCGCGCATTCGTGGCGTGGGAACACAACAGAGTTTGCAATTTACTGAGCAATGGTTGCATTCAGAAAAACACCCCAGAAATGGAGATTGGATTCCAGAAATGGACCCAAGTAGGCTTGAATCTCTAGCCCGCTCCTGGCACATTCTAGGTGGATATGGGGCTCTATCTCGATGGCTGCATGCTCTGGCATCAGAATCACACCCAGCACCATGGGAAGATGCGGCTGAAGCTGGAAAGAAAGCGGAATGTACCCAATGGTGGTTCCTTTGTCTATTGAAACGATTGTCGCCTCTGTTGAGTTCGGGTGAGCGCACACTCTTGGCCAATGATGAATTTTCAATTGGTTGTTACACAAAGCAACCTTTGCCCTTGCCAGAGTCACCAACAACGGGCGATGAGTGGATTTCACTCCTTGTAGAACACATTGATTCTGTGACAATGATTAACGATGCCAGTTCGGTTCAATTGTTGCTTGAAGAGCACGAAAAATTCAGATTTTCACAATCGATATTGGGACACAACGTAACTACAGTAGGCCCTCAGTGGGTCGAAGGGTTCCTCGGATTGATGGACGATTTGCAAGCACCCAAGACATTGGAAGCCAGTGATCATATTCGCATTTTAACTCCAAACGAAGCATTGGGTGTTTCTGCTGACATCATGATTCTCACACATCTCACAGCATCTGATTGGTCATTCCGAACTGAGAAGTTGCCGTGGTTGACTGAAGCCGATTGTAGAGAGATGAATTTGTGTCGTGCCGATTCCCCATTGCGTTCTGCAAGGCACACACTTCACCATCTCATGCATGCCTCTTCGACAGTGATTCTGGTTGATGCAACCGGCCTTGATGATGATTGTCAACCCGCCACTCCTCTAGCAGAGTGGCTCGTCAATCACTCTGGGGCAGATACTCCTGAAACAGTTTCCAAACCCTCTTTCCTAGAAAGTTGGTCAACAGCATCGGGTGAGCGAACCCGAGGACACCATCTCTCGTGGAAACCTGCTACGATTGAGATGGTGCAGGAATCTGGAACGACAAGAGCTGAGGTGCATTTATCTGGCCGAGGAATCCGAGATGCACGTCAACGCGCAGGCCTGTCTTTACGTGCGCACCGTCAACCTCAGTCACCACCGCTTTGTCCAGCGTCCATTTCCACCCCACTCGATTCTGGATTGATGCAGGATCGGTTGCGAAGGCAGCCAACAGAAGTTCAATCTGAAGAGCAATATCTCGGCATGGAATTGCACGACCGATTTTGCGGCATGGGGAATTTGAAAATCGTGCCAGGTGGTAGAGGAGCACCAGGTGAGGTCCCTCCTCGAGAGGCCGAACAGTGGCCTGTTCTAGGTGGGAAATCAGGTCGAAGTCAACTGCTTGCAATCGACCCTAGACCCCTGCGACCAAGTGCAACCTCCCTGCCTATTTTCGATGAACGGAACGGCTTAACGGGAGGTGCGGAATTCTCCCAGAAACGGTGGTCTGCAAGTCGATTACAACGATGGCAAGCTTGTCCACGGCAGGGATGGTTAGAGCGTCGCTTGAATGCGGCTCGAATGGAACAACAAGAGGAAGACCTCGATGCAAGAATTCGAGGTGACCTCGTCCACCAGTCGTTAGGTGCATTATTTGAGCAAGTATTTTCCCTTGCTGAAGGTGATGAACGCTCATCATCTGGTTCAACTTCACTCGCACTGTCTGGTCATTCGGTAAATGACATGTTTGTGCATATTCTAGATCACATAGGCGTTCATGCTCCATGGTTGGAAAGAGAAGATGCCACTGCTGCTCAACGCCGCCACGACCTTGTGGGGATGCCTCGCCAAGCATGGCTGGATTGGTTGGCATCGCCAAAACCAACGTCGCCATCTGGTCGCCTTGGAAACATGCTGCTCGCCGAGATGAAATTATACAATTCCATTCCCATTTCGATTGAATGGTCTTTGAATGGAATGATATTGCCACATCCCGATGGCCGCACAATCAAGTTGACAGGTTTCATTGATAGAGTCGACGTATTTCCTGATGTCACTCTTGAGGGTGGAGATGATTCCATCGCTCCTCTTGATTGGACAGAATCATCAGATTGGAAACCAAAACGCTTGGTTTTGATTCGTGACATCAAATCAGTCGATGGTCCATCGAAGAGCAGAATTGGAGATCGCCATCGAAAAGCCTTGTTCGATGAATTGCAACTTGGTTTGTATGCAAGATGCTGGGAAATATCACATCCGGGTGATCTCGTCATCGGTGTTGGGATTTCTGAGGTCGGATCATCAACCAGCCACAGCGTCGAAGTCAGTCCGGCGTTTGCAGAATTATTGGAAGATAATGGCGTGGGTGCGATTACATCTCTCACACATAATACTCACAGATTCCCAAGCGAAGAATCCGAAGCGGATAGCGATCCATTCCGAGCTTGGATGATGGAGAGATTGACCACAGCATTTGATGTCGCAGATGCGGCTGATTCAGGTCTAGTACACGCAACACCTGAAGAGGGAATTTGTACTTGGTGTCGTGTCAAAGAAGCCTGTGGACTTGCACCGATTGTAGGGGGTGACAAATCATGGAATTGAATGTAGGCCAACGACTCGCTCTCGCCATCGATATGCACTTGATTTTGGATGCCGGTGCAGGTACTGGAAAGACACAGAGCATCGTTGGTCGTGCGATTGAACATTATCTATCGGTCGATCAACGTGCAACGCGATTATTGCCGCCGGGTCCACGTCCCCTCCCACTCGCTGCCGGGTCTCTGCGAATCGGTTTAGCAGAGCGTGAAGATTTGACACAATGGCAAGGTTTGCTACCCAGTGAAGTGGTCGTTCTCACCTTCACAACAAGAGCAGCAGAAGAAATGCGCCATCGTCTTTGGAAGGAATTGAATCGATTGCGCCCCGGGCCCACTCTCGATGATGGCGGTAAACGTCGCGATTCAAGGGTGACTCATGAAGGCCTGATTGACCAACTCACAGCGATGCTTGAAGATGCGCCTATTGGGACCATTGACTCATTTCTTTCACGTCTCATCGCCCCATGGAGGGCTGATTTGGCACAACGCCCTACAGACGAAGTTGTGGGAAATGCTGAGAGACATGTATTGCTTGAACAGGCCCTTGAGGGACTGTGGAGATTACGCTCTGCAGGTGATGCTGTGGCGGCAGGTGTTTCTGGTGAACGAGCCTCATCCTTGATTGAATCAAGAGATCGTTTGGCTCGTAGATTTGGAAATAGAAAGGCAGTTCGAACAGTACTATCATCACTATTGTCCAACCGAATTTTCGTTGACACAGTCGCTCGTAAATTGGAATCAGAAGGAAATGTGAATTCGGATGATGTTCATCACTTGGTCGAAGAAATTCTGGCCCCCGCAGATTCGCATTTCGATGCATTTGTCGATGAAATCCACCAGGCATGTCTCGCTTGGGTGAATCACACTCGGACATACGCTAACAACCTCAATGTTGCCGCCGCACTCGCGGGAGGTACGCGATTCCAAACCTTGGTTGAAATGGTCGATGTAGGCCCACCCGCTACCCGTTGGGAGCGATGGTTGTGGTTGCATGGTCTTTGCATGGTAACCTGTACGACTTCATCGCATCAAAGTACGAAAGTGAGTGCATTTAGTGGTGGCAATCTCGCAAGTTCAGCTGATTGGCCCCGCGGTGTTGCAACATGGGGCACTGTTCCAGAGGATCATGCCAAGCAACTCGCCAAAAATTTGGGTGCAGCAATCGCAGACTGTTGGAATGGCTCCGTAGGTCGTTCGTTCAGACCCTTGGCACGGGCAATTCACCTCTTGGATAACACGTCTTTTCCCATACCATATATGCCCGCAATTGGCAGTTTGACCCCACAAATAGTCGAGTCACCCTTACCTCATTCTGCACCCGGTACAAATCTTGCTTTTGGAATGGATGAAGAGGCATCTAACCTCCAAGATATGCTACTTTGTCATCGTTCACTCCTCGATATATTGCATGAACTCAAGGTTCGTGAAGGGGTTCACGAGTTTGACGATGTGGCATCATTGGCTGCCGATCTCCTCCTCGCTCGATGTCCTAGAATTATGCGAGCAGATTATCCAATCGAAGTTGTTCATGCGTTGGATGCATTGCCCGATGAAACTTGGAGTGATGAGCATATTCTAGTGGCTTTATCACTCATGGAAGGATTTGTCAAAGACCCTAAATCAGCAGGATTGAATTCCAAGGAAGCCAAACGTTTGCTTGAAGATTTACAATCAAGATTTTCCAGATTGCGCGATATTCGCTCGCGATATCGCGCGTTTATCATCGATGAAGCTCAGGACAATTCAGCACAACAATGGCGCCTGCTTGGCCGATTATGGGGTTCACGCAATTTGCCTGACGGTGCACCCCCACCCGATACTCCATGGGAGCCCACGATCTGTTGTGTGGGTGATCGAAAGCAGAGCATTTACGCGTTCAGGCAAGCCCAAGTATCTGGGTTCGTAGATTTTGGTAAAGCACTTAGAAATATGAACGAACATGAATTTCACAGTTTGCCAGCATTGACTCGGTCACCTGAACTCCGGCGTCAGAATGCAGCCCGCGATCCAAGATACAGTGCAGATGGTGGCTTTGCGACAGCATCGGATTTACCAGAATCAAGGAGTAAAGCAGAAGGTGCCTGGGTTCGTTTCGATGAGTGCGAAATAGGGAGTAGCAACCCCGTTGATTCATTAGCACGTTCCCAAGGACACGTGGAGTTGGTCGTAAATTATCGAACAGCAGCTGGTTTGTTGAACCAGATGAATGGTTGGTGGGAAGATATCTTTTCTCCAAATCATGATCGATTCCCGGGTGATTGGTATGCTCGTCCACAAGCCCTCATACCCGCACGCACCAATGTCGAAGGTCGCTTTGAGTGGCTCGCACCGGCTAGTACGTCGAACTCAGACCATCCGAATCCAGATTTGACAATTCCATTAGATCCATTCAGTTCGGGTTCTTCAAGTGAAATGGAAAATGCCCTCATTTCCGCTCGAATTCGGTCTCTTCTCGATGGTGCATCAACACGAGTGGGTGAAACTGTGCAATCGAAGTGCGAATCTTATTCTCCGGGAGAAATCCTTGTTCTACTGCCAAGTAGATCGAAATTGGAGGATTTGATGACGCGATTGGAAGCTGCAGGGATTCCAGCAGTGGCCGACAAAGAAGGGGGCTTGCTGCTACGTCCTGTGATACGCCCTCTAATCGGTTTACTGCAGTGGATTGCGCGCCCATCTAGTCGACATGCTGCAGCCACAGTCGCTAGGTCATGTCTTGTTTCACTGAATGATCAAGAATTACAAAAGTTCCTTGGTGAAGCCGCCATTGGAGAGAATCTCATTCAAAGAATGGTTGGAATGTTGCCTGAAGGCCCTCATCGTGTTCTCGTTGAGCGTTGGCTCCATCATTCACAACATGGAACAATTGCAGAATCATTGCATGAAGTATTGAATCATAGTGATTTACTACTTTCCCATCCTCGACCATCTGAACGAAGTGATGCTGAACAATTTCTGCGAGTGGTTGGCAATCAATTGGACGAAGTTGGGGGTGACCCGATTCTGCTCGCAGATCGTCTTTCCCGCCTCGCTGATGTTGCTGGAAACGACCTCACCTCTGCAGGTGTATCGATTGCAGATGCCGTACAGGTGATGACCATCCATGGCTCCAAAGGATTGCAACGGAAATGTGTCATCGTCGGTGGTTTATTCAGCGAAGGGCAGGGCAATATCAGTCACGATTTACGGCAGCGTGTGATTGCAACACCAAGTCTATTCGCCTCAAATCCAAGGCCATGGATCACTCAATCAAGTTTGGATAGTGGAATTTGGACATTGGCTAGAACTCTGCAAGAGGCACAAATTCAGGCAGAGGCTCGTCGTCTATTCTATGTGGCCTGCACTCGAGTCAAAGATCTCCTCATTCTCGCGGGAGGGCCAAATGATTCTATACGAATAGGCGATACGATTTCGATGAAACTAAGGACACTGCCGATGCCGACATTCGGCCACATGTGGTTCAATGCATTGGGTTGGGAACCTGAAGAAGATGGTCGCCATCTCATCGATCCACAATCCATCCCATTTGCAGTGCACTGTCATGAAACTGAGTTGGGTGAAACCAGTACAATGACCAGCCCATTGGTTCGAATGACTCGCTTGAACGAATCGACCCAAATCGCTCATGAAAGCGTATCACCACCTGCGCCAGCACAAATCCCAACACGTTCACGTGGCATCAAAATTTCTCCGCATCAATTAGACAAAGCCGCAACTTGTCCTCGATGTTATTTGCAATTGATGCGTTTGGGACTATCCCCTGATGCCGTTTCCCATTACGCAAGTACAGATTCTTCACAATCAGCCGCTGAAAGGTTAGGGTTGCCGCCGGCAAATGTCATTGGTTCCATTTTCCATCGTGTAATTGAGATTGGTTTGCAAAATCCAGGCGTTCTATCTGAAATTAGCGTACCCTTGCCAGCCCAATGGACGGAAAAAAGTCCCAATTTGCTTGAAGATGATTCAGTCATTCAATCCGCTCTCGATGAATTGCTCCCTCCAAATGCAGATGTAGAGGCCATGAAATCATTGTTGAAACAGATGTCCAAGGCCGTCATCGATGGCCCACTAGGAACACTGACAACAGGAGGAAATTGGAATGATGAAACAGTTGAAGGCCTACGGACGGAATGGCCATTCAGCCTCCAACATTCTTTGGAAATTGGTGCTGATGATCAGATTTGGACACCACACGGTCCTCACCGATTGGCCAACATAGAACGATTCGTATTCTCAAGTACTGGAATCACAGACTTGGTGCTTTGTACACGTTTGGATGATGGCAGCGGCGCAATACGTGCGATTGATTTCAAAACAACTGGAGCGGCACATTTGCACGCAGGATGGCCCCATCCTCTATTCGAGGCAGAAGGTGATTCACGGCATGAATCGGAGCAAGAAATGCTCGATGAATACCGGATGCAATTGGCATTATACACATTGACATTGATTCGTCAAGAACAGGCTCGCGAGCGTGCCGATATCCCTTCTCGAAAGGTACTCCCTCCAGCCATCCTTTGTACAACAACTGGGCGAATGATATTGATGACTGAAGTCGAGATGAATTCTGCGATTGAAGATTTGATGAAATTGCTTCAAGAGATTGCAGAAGTAGCGTTGCAAGATCAGGTTGACCAAGATTGCGAATGCTCTCTAAATCTCAGTAATCTTCGTTTGTTTTCCAATTCAACAGACGAGTTGGTCTAAGAGCAGTCCTTTTGCATCAAACAGGCCTCGCAGCGTCATGGCGAACATAGACCTTGAAGCAATTCATGCTTGGGTTGACGAACAATGGGAGTCGCACGCATTGCCAAGCCTCTCGGATTTCATTGAAATTCCCGCTCTTTCTCCTGCCTTTGACGATGAATGGGCTGCGAATGGATATCTGGATGACACCATCGATTTGTTCCTGGGATGGCTGAATTCATTACCGATGAAAGGCATGTCTTGCAATGTCCACCGCCTTGAAGGCAGAACTCCTGTTCTCACGATTACAATCGAAGGCACTGGAGAGGGTGAAGTACTCTTTTACAGTCATCTAGACAAACAACCACCATTCACTGGTTGGTCGGAAGGAAAAGGTCCATGGATTCCGATTCGGGAAGATCCCTGGCTCTATGGTCGAGGTAGTGTTGATGACGGTTATGGAGGCTATCTCAGTGTCCTCGCAATATTGGCCCTACAACAGCATGATATCGCACATCCAAAAGCCACATTTCTGATTGAGACCTGTGAAGAATCGGGTTCGTTCGATCTCCCTGCGTATTTGGATGAATTGTCAGACACACTTGGCACACCCGACCTAGTGGTCGTCATGGATTCTGGTGCCGGTGATTATGAGAGATTATGGGTCACTACGAGCCTACGGGGTTTGGTTGGTGGGACTCTCAAAGTGGGTGTTAGCCAAGAAGGAGTACACTCAGGTATGGCGGGAGGAATCATCCCTTCTTCCTTCAGAATCGCTCGTTCGATTATTAGCAGAATCGAAGATGAATCAACAGGTGAAGTACTGTTGCCTAATCTCAGCGTGAATATTTCAGATGAACTGCGAGGAGAAGCTCAGGGAATTGCCGATGTTCTTGGAGAAAAAGTGTGGACTGATCTTCCTGCATTGGATGGCGTTGAACCACAAACGCCCGGCCTGACTGAAATTGTGCTCTCCGGGAATTGGCGCCCATCACTTTCGGTGACTGGTGCAGATGGAATGCCTGCGCTCAAAGATGCAGGCAATGTATTGCGTACTCACACATCTCTCAAACTCAGCATGCGGATTCCCCCCGGTGTCGATGCAAATGATGCAGAAGAAGCAATGTGTTCAGCCCTCGAGGAAAATCCCCCACATGGTGCACATGTTTCATTCACAGCGGATGCAGCCGCAAATGGTTTCTCAGCACCCCCTATGGATTCAGCATTCCGAGCCGCTCTAAATTCGGCAAGTCTCGCCACTTTTGGCAATCCGATGCAGGTATTCTTTGAGGGCGGCACCATTCCATTTTTGGCCATGATGCAAGAGAAGTACCCCAATGCAGATTTCCTCGTGACAGGGAGCCTTGGCCCAGGTGGGAATGCACATGGCCCTGATGAGAAGTTGCATATTCCGGCCACAAAATCTGTGACGACTTGTCTTGCAGCAGCAATCGCATCCTTGAACGCCTGAACTGTTCATTTGGGGAACACGTAGTGTTCCCTCACTTTCTATGCCCTTTGGGGAGCGGGTTATAAGACAGGGCGAACGGTGCGATGTGACGAGGGATACGATGTCCGACGATGATGAAGATTCGGGAACACTCACCCCCGAGGTGCGTTTGCGACAGTTGGAAGACCGTCTCAGTGACGAAACAGAACGCCTCGTCAAACTCTATGATGCCTATGAACAACAGGAAAAAGAAATCGTTAGCCTGAAGGCTGAGATTGAAGTTCTTGAGAAAGAGGCTGTCGACAAAGAAATCGCTCGTGAGGGTCTTGAAGCACTCATTTCTCAGAAAGATAATCGTATTCGTGATTTGGAGATTGAAGGATCAACAGCAGGTCAAAGAGTCAAGTATCTTGAACCAGAATTGGAAAAGATGGAAGAGAAGTTCTCTCGTGAGAAAGAGCGCCTTTCTCGGGTCTTTGAAATTGCAGAGGAACTCGATGGTGACCTCCGTCTCGCTGTGGCTGAAATGAAGGCGCGTGACGATTGGTATGTCAACCACATGCAAATCTTTGAAGATCTCAACAATGCAATCAAGACACGATATGATATGATTGAGAACGCGGTGGAAGCTGAGCGCAAGTCTTCGCACATGCAGCGTGCTCTCAAAGAGCGCCTTGACGAAATTCTTGATGCCCCCGATGAGGATGCAGCCGAGATGGTCAAGGGAATCGCAGACGATTTAGAAGACGATGGCGTCCTCAACCGCTCCAATGAAGAAGAGGAGTGAGCCGAATGGGCGTCTTCGCCCGGGGCGGAACCGCACCCACAGTTACTTGGTTACTGATGGGTTTGGCAATCGAAGCCATCGCACTCATCGTCGATGATTTGAATGGCCTCGCTCATGTTTTTGGCATGCTTTGTTTCATGCTTACAGCCATCATCGCCAACTTCTATCGTGACCCCGACCGCCCTATTCCCAAAGACGAGGGAATCATCGTATCTCCAGCAGATGGCCACATCATGTTTGTTGTTCGAGAAAGAGCAATTGGACGTCGACCGGCTAAAGATGAATCTTCAATCCATGATTCTCTGACTGGAGATTGGCACGAAACACCTTGCGATGAACCATTGGATTTCCCAAATGAGCAGCGATGGGAAGCCGTTCCAGAGGGTGAAGAATCAACATCAGATGC
>Ga0208765_1000234_pt1 | contig 36449 bp, 32 predicted proteins | sample ETNtaG_2_FD_185783 | JGI IMG/M metagenome (GOLD analysis project Ga0208765, IMG submission 185783) | Marine microbial and viral communities from oxygen minimum zone, Eastern Pacific Ocean - ETNP201406SV203 (SPAdes) (version 2) | ecosystem: Environmental > Aquatic > Marine > Oceanic ...
ACATCCACGACATCCACGCTTCCACCGCCGAGGTCGGCGACGCTGCTGTTCACCGGAGACCTCATCCCGCATTCACCCGTGGTGAGGGCAGCAGAACTCATGGCCGTCGAAGCCGGTGGATCACGGTCCCACGACTTCCGGCCGCTGTTCGCCGACGTGGCCGGCCGGATCGCCGCCGCCGACCTGGCCTTCTGCCACCTCGAGACGCCCCTGACGGACGACCTGACGGCGCTGTCCGGCTACCCCCGGTTCAACGGCCCTGCGGGCCTTGCCGACGACCTGGTCGACGTCGGCTACGACGCCTGCTCCACGGCCTCGAACCACGCCCTCGACAAGGGCTGGATGGGGGTGCTGTCGACGCTGGCCATATTGGAGGCGGCGGGCATACCGCAGTCGGGCATGGCGGCCAGTGAGTCGGATGCGTCCGAGCCGCTGCTCCTCGACGCCGGTGGGATCACCGTCGGTTTCGTGTCGGCCACCTACGGGACCAACGGGATGCCCCGTCCGGAGGTGGCGCCGTGGATCGTGGCCGACCTCGACCTCGATCTGCTGCTGGACTCTGCCCGGCGCTCCAGGGAAGTCGGTGCCGAGTTCGTGGTGGTCAGCCTGCACTGGGGCATCGAGTACCGCACGTCGCCGACCGCCACCCAACGCGAACAGGCCGAAACGTTGCTTGCCGACCCGGACGTCGACCTGGTGGTCGGCCACCACGCCCACGTCGTGCAGCCTGTCGGCATGGTGGGGGAGGAGTTCGTCGTGTTCGGGCTCGGGAACTTCCTCACCAACCAGTCGGCCTCCTGCTGCGCTGTGGGGGCTCAGGACGGCGTGATCGTCGAGGTCGAACTGCAGGAGGTGCGGGGGCCGGACGGCGACTCGACGGTCATCGCCCGGGGCGTTTCCGTGACCCCGACCCGGGTCGACCGGGCGGATGGCCACCGGATCGTGGACGTTCCGGTAGCCATCGCCGCGTCGGTGGCAGCCGACGAGGCACCGGATGCCGACCTCGTGGCCTCCTGGTACCGGACCGCCGAGAGGATCCTCGCCGAGGAACTGCCGGAGGGCCTGTTGAGGGTGCAAATGGGAGAAGGCTGAGCGCCCGTAGCGTGGCGGTATGCCGACGCGTACTCCAGACCGTGTCTTTTCGTTCCCGCATCCCGTGGACGAGGTCAGCGCCAGGCTCGTGGCGACGGGCGTGGTCGGCCAGGCGGTCCTCTATCTCGCCACCCGCTGGGAGTTCCTGCTGGTGACCCTGGCCTACGGGTTCGTCGCCCGGGTGTTCACCGGTCCGACTCTCAGCCCGTTGGGTCGGTTCGCCACCGAGGTGGTCCGGCCCCGGCTTTCGATCGATCCCCGGGAGGTACCCGGTCCGCCCAAGCGCTTCGCCCAGGCCATCGGTGCGGTGCTCACAGGTTGTGCGGCGGCTGCCTCGATCGGGTTCGAAGCGGAATCGCTTGCATTCGGCCTGCTGGTCGCCCTGTCGGCGGCCGCATCGCTGGAGGCCTTCATCGGTTTCTGCCTCGGTTGCTGGATCTTCCGGCTGCTGATGCGCACCGGAGTCGTTCCGGCCTCTACCTGCGAGGCCTGCGACGATCTCTGGTCCCGCTCCGGCTGAGCCCCGAGCAGGATGCCGGTGCGAGGACTACCTTCGATCGGCATGAGGTTGTCCGGGGGGGACTCATGGCGTCATGCCGGCAAGCGTGTCTGTGCGCTCGTGACCGTGCTCCTCCTCGTAGTGGCGGTGCCGTCGGCAGGCGCCGCACCCGGCGACCTCGACTCCGGGTTCTCGTCGGACGGGAAGCTCCTCACCGACATCGGCACCACCGACAGCGGCCGAGCCGTGGCCATCCAGTCAGACGGCAAGATCGTCGTAGCCGGATACGCGCTGATGGGAAGTGATGATGACTTTGCAGTGGCTCGATACGGGAGCGACGGGGCGTTAGATGGCACATTTTCAAGCGATGGCCTGACCACAATTGATTTCGACAACAAGAATGAGTCCGCCTATGCGGTCGCTATTCAGACCGATGGAAAGATCGTGGTGGCAGGCCGTGCCGCTACAGATGGAATGGGCCTTACGTTTGACTTTGCCGTTGCTCGTCTTACAACTTCGGGTGCCCTCGATGAGACCTTCAGTTCAGATGGCCTCCTGACCGTCGACGTGGGGGGTGGCAACGATTACGGATACGCGATCGACGTTGCCTCCGATGGCGACATCGTGGTCGTTGGCTACGGGTCCAATGGTTCGAACTGGGATGTGGCGGCCATCCGGTTGGACTCGTCGGGCAACCTGGACACCGGTTTCTCGTCGGACGGCAAGGCGCTCTACGCCGTCGGCTCCGGACACGACTACGGCTACGGCCTCGACATCGCCTCGGACGGCGACCTGCTGGTCACCGGCAGCAGTCACAACGGCAGCGACGACGACGTCCTCGTCCTACGCCTCGACGGCAACGGCAACCTCGACACCGCCTTCGACGCCGACGGCATCTGGACCGCCGACATCGGGTCGGGCACCGCAGACGTGGGTTGGGGGATCATCGAGGCCTCGGACGGCGACGTGCTCGTGGGCGGGTCCTCCGACGGTGGTGACGACGACGTCCTTGCGGTCCGGCTCACCGCATCGGGCGTCCCCGACACGGCGTTCAGCGGCGACGGCAAGGTAACGGTGGCCATCGGTTCGGCCAACGACGTCGGCTACGGAATATCCGAACAGGTCGACGGCAGCGTCGTCGTCGCCGGAACCAGCTATGACGGCAGCGCCGAGGACGTCGCGGTCGTGCGGTTCACCGCATCTGGCGTCCTCGACACGACGTTCAGCGGCGACGGCAAGCTCACGACATCGATCGGTTCCGGCGACGGCTTCGGCTACGGGGTGGTCGCCTCCTCCTCGGGCGTGATCGCCATCGGCGGGCAGGCGGTCGGTACATCCGACACCGACTTCGCCGTCCTCGTCTACGAAGGTGCATCGGCGCCGGGTGTGCCCACGTCCCTGGCCGGCACGGCCGGCAACGCCGAGGTGTCGCTGTCGTGGACGGCGCCGACAAGCAGTGGCGGTGCCTCGCTGACCGGCTACAAGGTCGAGTCGTCGACGAACTCGGGGTCGTCGTGGTCGACGGTCACCGCCGACACGGGGTCGACCTCGACCTCGTACACGGCGACGTCGCTAACCAACGGCACGGGGTACATGTTCCGGGTCTCGGCCATCAACCCGGTGGGTACCGGGTCCACCTCCGACACCACGTCGTCGACCCCGCGGACCACCCCTGGTGAGCCCACGTCCCTGGCCGGCACGGCCGGCAACGCCGAGGTGTCGCTGTCGTGGACGGCGCCGACGAGCAACGGTGGGGCATCGATCTCGGGCTACAAGGTCGAGTCGTCGACCAACGGGGGATCCACCTGGTCGACCTCGATCGCCGACACCGGCTCGTCGTCCACCTCGGCCGTGGTCGACGGCCTCTCCAACGGCACGGCCGTGGCCTTCCGGGTCTCGGCCATCAACGTCGCCGGAACCGGTTCGGCGTCCGACACCGAGGCGACCACTCCACGCACCAGGCCCGGCCAACCGACCGGCCTCTCCGCCACCGAGAGCAGCACGCAGGTGGAGCTCTCGTGGTCGGCACCCTCGAGCGACGGTGGCTCCGCCGTGACCGGCTACAAGGTCGAGAGGTCGACGAACAGCGGACTGACGTGGACCACCGTCGTCGCCGACACGGGTAGCACGTCGACCTCGTCCACGGTCTCGGGCCTCACCAACGGCACCTCGTATGCCTTCCGCATCTCGGCGGTTAACGCTGCAGGGACGGGCACCGGTTCGTCGACCGTGACCGCAACGCCGCGCACGACCTCCGATGCCCCGACCGGACTGGCGGGCACCCCGGGCGACCAGCAGGTCACGCTCGCATGGACGGCTCCGTCCGGGTCGGGAGGAACGGTGGTGACGGGCTACCGGGTCGAGCGGTCCGCCGACGGAGGTTCCACGTGGACGACCGTGGTCGCTGATACCGGCTCGACGACGACCGCCTACACGGTTACCGGGCTGACCAACGGCAGTGCCTACTCATTTCGTACCGCCGCCGTCAACGACGCCGGAACCGGCTCCATGTCGTCGACGGCTTCGGCAACCCCGCGGACAACACCCGGTCCTCCCACGGGCGTGGCTCCGGTGGACGGCGACACACAGAGCGCCCTGTCCTGGACCGCTCCGGGCAGCGACGGGGGCGTTGCAGTCACCGGCTACCGGATCGAGCAGTCGACGGACGGCGGGACGACCTGGACGACGGTCGTGGCGGACACCGAGTCGACCTCCACCGCCTACACGGTGACGGGTCTCACGAACGGCAGCACCTACGACTTCCGGGTCTCGGCCGTCAACGCCGCCGGGACGGGTGCTGCCTCCTCGAGCGCCGGCGCGAGCCCGGTCGCACCCACTACCACGACCACGGCACCCACAACTTCTGTCGGTCCAACCACCACGACCTCTGCTCCCACGACCACGACCTCGACCACGACCTCGACCACTGTGCCAGCCACGACCTCGACCACGACCACGACCACTGTGCCAGCCACGACCTCTGCGCCCACGGGCTCGACCTCGACCACCGAGCCGGCATCGGAAATCGTTCCCCCGCCGTTGCCGCCGATGACGATCATCGACGGACGGCTCTACCAGGACGGCGGCATCCCACTCCCGCCCCACTACCTGGACTGAAGACATGATCGTCAGGGCTGAAGGGCTACCCGGGCTGATCCGGCGCCGATCCGGGCCGCTTGCGCGAACCGTTCGAAATGGCACCGACGTGTGCCCTGCGCCCCGCTATGGTCACCTTGCGCGAGTAGGCACCGGACGACGAGACGGGCTCCATGGAACTGGTCACCCACAAGACGCTCTACCTGGTCGCAGGACGGGCGAGCCGTCCCCTCGCCGAGGAAATCTCCGCCGAACTCGGCGAGACGCTCGGCGATCCGAACCTGGCCGAGTTCGCCAACGGCGAGATCCACTGTCGCTTCGCCGAGTCGATCCGCGGCTGCGACGCCTTCATCATCCAGTCGCACGGCAACTCCGGCGAGGCATCCATCAACGACAGCCTGATGGAGCAGTTGATCATGGTCGATGCCGCCCGCCGGGCCTCAGCCAAGCGCATCACCGCCGTCTGCCCCCACTATGCGTATGCCCGCCAGGACCGCAAGTCCTCAGGCCGCGAGCCCATCACGGCCAAGCTGGTCGCCAACATGTTCGCAGCGGCAGGGGCCAGCCGCCTGGTCAGCGTCGACCTCCACTCCGGGCAGATCCAGGGCTTCTTCGACGGACCCGTCGACCACCTCACCGCCATGCCCGTGCTCGTAGACCGCCTGCGTGGCCTTGATGGCGAGCTTGTGATCGTCTCGCCGGACGCCGGTCGTGTGAAGGTCGCCGAACGGTACGCCAACCAACTCGAGGCCGACCTGGCGATCGTCCACAAGCGGCGGAGTTCGACCATGTTCAACACCGTCGAGGCCAAGGAGGTCGTCGGCGAGGTCGACGGCAAGGTCTGTGTGCTGGTCGACGACATGATCGACACCGCCGGCACCATCTGTGCCGCAGCCGACCAACTCACCCAGCGTGGTGCGTCCCGGGTCATCGCAGCCACAACCCACGGCGTGTTCTCCGGTCAGGCCCTGGAACGCCTGGAGGCCTCCCCGATCGAGAAGGTGATCGTGACCAACACGCTTCCCTTGCCCGAGGGGGGCGACAGCGACCTCGTCGAGGTCCTCTCCATCGCCCCGTTGCTCGCCCGGGCCATCAACGCAGTCTTCGAGGACACCTCGGTCAGCGAGATCTTCGGCGGAAACAACCTGGCATGAACTGCCGGCCTCTGCCGGAGCCCACGGCAGGCCGTGGTGCACCGATCCGCCGGTAGGATTCCCGACCGGTCCAGCGGGCCGGCCAGTTGGGTAGGGACCACCGGTTCCGCACGGCCCCCAGAAGTCATTCCGAGAGAAGATTCCTCCATGGACGAGATCGTGCTAACAGCGGCCACGGGCCGCACCATCGGCACCCGGCCCAGCCGCCGCCTGCGCACAGGCGGCGGAATCCCCGCCGTCGTCTACGGCCTCGAGCAGGACCCGGTGACGGTCACGGTCGAATGGCCCGACCTTCGTCGTGCGATCACCACCGATGCCGGCCTCAACGCCGTCATCCAACTCGAGATCGACGGCAAGCGACAGCTCAGCATCGTCAAGGACATCCAGCGCCACCCGGTGCGACGCGACGTACTCCACGTCGACTTCATCCGCATCGACCCCGATCGGGCGGTCGTCGTGGATGTGCCCATCGTGTTCGTGGGTGAGGCCGAAGAGGTAATCAACAACGACGGCATGGTCGACCAGAACATGTTCGCCCTGACCATCAGTTCCACGCCGGCCAACATCCCGACCGAGATCGAGATAGACATCTCGGCGCTCACGATCGGCGACTCGCTGCGGGTCGCCGACCTCGTGCTGCCACAGGGCGTCACCACCGAGGTCGACCCCGAGGACGCCGTCGCCGTCGCCATGATCACCCGTTCCACGCTCGACGCGATCGCCGCCGAGGAAGAAGCTGCGGCAGCGGCCCTCGCCGCAGAGTTGGGCGAAGAGGGCGAAGAGGGCGAAGAGGGCGAAGAGGGCGAAGAGGGCGCCGAGGCCTCCGGCGACGACGGCGAGGCCGACGCCTCCGACGAATAGCGGACAGGGCCGGTCGTGTTCCGGCGTTCCCGTTCCGGACAGGTCCAGAACGAGCGCAGCGGTGAGCCCGCAGCGCTCCTGGTCGTCGGCCTTGGCAACCCCGGCCGCGAATACGCCGACACCCGCCACAACGTCGGGTTCATGGTCGTCGAGGTCCTCGCCGACCGCCACGGTGGCAGCCTGAGGCGCTCCCGGCAGGAGGCGCTGGTCGCAGAGGTCCGCATCGGCGGTGAACGCGTGGCCCTGGCCATGCCGCAGACATTCATGAACGAGTCGGGCCGCTCCGTCGGACAGTTGGTCCGTCGGCACGGAATCGACGATCCGACCCATCTCGTCATCGTCCACGACGAACTGGACCTGGCTCCGGGCGTGCTTCGGCTCAAGGCCGGCGGTGGTCTGGCCGGTCACAACGGGCTGCGGTCCATCACCTCGCACCTCGGCACCCAGGACTACCTGCGCGTGCGCATAGGGGTCGGCAAGCCGCCCGACGCCAGACGCGGCGCCGAACACGTGCTCAAGCGACCCGGTAGGGCCGAGGCCGCAGAGATACAGGACGCCGTCGTCGAGGCCGCCGACGCGGTCGAGGCAATCCTCGCTGATGGGATCCACGAGGCCATGGGCCGCTACAACGCCGGCCCGTGACGGGCCCCTCCGTATGATCCTCGAGACCCTTCCGGGCCTCCTCGACGCCGAGCCTGCACTCGACGCACTCCAGGGGCGTCGCCAGGCAACCCTGGCCGTCCCCGAGCCGGCCAGGGCCGTCGTACTGGCAGCGCTCGCCCGACGGTCGGAGCGGTCGCCGCTCGTCGTCGCCGTACCGACAGGCGTCGAGGCCGAACGCCTGGCCACCGACCTGCGTACCTTCCTCGGCGAAGGGGTCGTCGAACTGTTCCCCGCCTGGGAGACCCTGCCGTTCGAGCGGGTGAGCCCGGCCGTGGAGACCATGGGGCTGCGACTGCGGGTCCTGCACCGACTCGCCGATCCGTCCGACCGACCGGGAGTCATCGTGGCCTCGGGCCGGGCCCTCGTCCAACGCCTCGGTCCGGGTGCCGGTGAGCAGCCTCCGATCCGCATCGGCCCCGGCGACGTGGTCGACCAGACCGGGCTGGTCGCCGAACTGGTCCACAGCGGCTACCGGCGCGAGTACCAGGTCGAACACCGGGGCGAGTTGGCCGTTCGCGGCTCGATCATCGACATCTGGCCTTCGACGGACGACGTACCGGTGCGGATCGACCTGTGGGGCGACGAGGTGGATCGGCTCTTCGAGTTCGGCGTGGCCGACCAGCGTTCCACCGTCCCACGAGCCGAGGTGGCGATCCTGCCGTGCCGGGAGGTGCTTCCCGACGAGGTGGTCCGGGCCCGGGCAGAGGTGCTCATCGCCGAGCAACCCTGGGGCCGGGAGCAGTGGCAGCGCCTCGCCGACGGCGAGCTCTTCGACGGGATGGAATCATGGCTGCCGTGGCTGACAGGCGAGGAGCGGGTGCTGTTCGACCTGCTCGACGACGATGCCCTCGTGGTCGCCGTCGAGCCCCGCCGCATCCGCGACCGCATCGACGACCTTCGGGCCGACGAGCAGGACCTGGCTGCCACCCTGGCCAACACCTGGGGTGCCGACGACGCGGGCTTCCCGAGGCTCCACACCGAGTGGGACCGCCTCCTCACCCACACCGGGGCACCGCTCTGGTTGTTCGAGGCGGTGTCGTCGGGGCCCACGGTCGAGTCGATCGTGGCGACGGGCTGGAAGGCGGGAGGCGCACCGGGTGAGACCCTTACCGGACGCCTCGCCGGCCTGCTGGCCGACGGCTACCGGGTCGTGGTCGCCGCAGAGGGCGCCGGGTCGGCCGGTCAACTGACGGAGCGGTTCCGCAGCGAAGGGATCGAACTCGCCAGGGTCGCCCCCGAAGCCACCGAGGTCCCATCGGGTGGATCGGTGGTCGCCATGCCGCTCGAGCGGGGCTTCGTGCTACCGAACAGCCGCCTGGCGGTGCTCACCGAGTCCGAGGCCACAGGCCGTCACCGCACCCGGAGGCGGACCCGTCCCCGCCGGCAGGCCTCGGTCCGGGTGTTCGAGGACCTGGCGCCAGGCGACCACGTGGTCCACGAACAGCACGGTGTGGCGCGCTTCGCCGGACTCGTCACCCGCACGCCCGGCGGTGTCGAGCGCGACTACCTGCTGCTCGAGTACCGGGGCGACGATCGGCTCTACCTGCCCACCGACCAGATCGACGCCATCCGCCCCTACACGAGCGGTGATCGTCCATCCCTGAGCCGTATGGGAGGCGTCGACTGGCAGAAGGCGCGTGCCCGGGTGCGCTCGGCGGTCTCGGAGATCGCCCAGGAACTGGTGGTCCTCTACCAGACCCGCATGTCGACCGAGGGGCGGGCCTTCGCAGGGGACACGCCCTGGCAGGTGGAGCTGGAACAGTCCTTCCCCTACCAGGAGACACCCGACCAGTTGGCGGCCATCCTCGACGTCAAGGAGGACATGGAGCGCCCTGTGCCCATGGACCGCCTGGTGTGCGGCGATGTCGGCTTCGGCAAGACAGAGGTGGCCCTACGGGCGGTGTTCAAGGCCGTACAGGCCGGGTCCCAGGCTGCGGTGCTCGTGCCGACCACGCTGCTCGCCCAGCAGCACGGCCTGACCTTTCGGGAGCGCCTCGCCCCGTACCCCGTCCGGATCGAGGTGCTGAGCCGGTTCCTGTCGAACGCCGAGGCGAAGATCGTTGTCGACGGGTTGGCCGACGGCTCCGTCGACGTCGTCATAGGCACCCACCGGCTGCTCTCGGACGACCTCCGCTTCAAAGACCTCGGGCTGCTGGTCATCGACGAGGAGCAGCGCTTCGGCGTACGCCACAAGGAGGCCATCAAGCAACTGCGTGCCGATGTCGACGTGTTGACGCTCACCGCCACGCCGATCCCGCGCACCCTCGAGATGTCGCTGACCGGAATACGCGACCTCAGCCTGCTCGAGACCCCGCCTGCCGACCGGCAGCCGATCCTGACCTACGTCGGCGAGTACGACGAGCGGGCCGTCGTCGAGGCGATCCGCCGGGAGCTGCTCCGCGAGGGGCAGGTGTTCTTCGTCCACAACCGGGTCGCCGACATCGAACAGGTCGCAGGGGGCCTGCGTGAGCTCGTACCCGAGGCGCGGGTGGTGGTCGCCCATGGCCAGATGGATGAGGCATCCCTCGAGTCGGTGGTGCTCGACTTCTGGGAGGGCAACCACGACGTGCTGGTCTGCACGACCATCATCGAATCGGGCATCGACATGCCGACGGTCAACACGCTTGTCGCCGACCGGGCCGACCTGCTGGGCCTCGGACAGATGCACCAGTTGCGCGGCCGGGTGGGTCGCGCCGGCCAGCGGGCATACGCCTACCTGTTCGTGCCACCCGACCGTTCCCTAACCGAGGAGGCCTACGAGCGCCTCCGCACGATCGGCGAGTCGACGGAACTGGGGTCCGGCTTCCGGATCGCCATGCGCGACCTCGAGATACGCGGCGCCGGCAACCTTCTCGGTACCGGACAGAGCGGCCACATCGCTGCGGTCGGCTATGACCTCTACTGTCAGATGGTGAACGAGGCGGTCGCCGAACTCACGGGGCGAACCCCCGAGGTGCTGCCCGAGGTCCGGGTCGAGATCCCGGTCGATGCCCACCTCCCGGACGACTATGTGTCGAGGAACGACCTGAGAATGGAGGCCTATCGGAAGCTGGGCACGGCGAGCCTGTCGCCCGATCCGGCAACCGTCGAGGCCGTGCAGGCCGAGTGGGAGGACCGGTACGGGCCGCTGCCACCGCCGGTCGAGGCACTCGTTGCCGTAGCACGCCTCAGGTCCCTCTGCGTGGAGCGGGGCATCGACGAGGTCGTCGTGGCGAAGGGCCCCGGCCTGGGAGGCCCTGAGCGGCTGGCCCGCTGCTCACCGGTCGTCCTGCCGCTCAGCAGGCAGACCCGCCTGGAGCGCCTCCACCGTCACGCTCTCTACAAGCAGGGGTCCCGGCAACTGCAGCTCCCGTTGCGCACCGGCAGCGGCGATCCCGACCTCGCCACGCAGTTGTCCGAACTCCTCGTCGACCTCGTGCCGGTGGCCCATCCGGTCGGCGGACCCGTAGCATCCTGAGCCTGTGGGCCACCTTCTCTCGACACCGTCCAATCTGCGCGTTCTACGACCGTTCGTCGCCACCCTCCTGGCAGTGCTGTCCATTGCCGCCTGCGCCACCGAGTCGCCGGTGCTCAGCGTCGGTGACACGGACCTGGACCGTGCCGTCGTCCTCGCGTGGGTCGAGGCCCGGAGTGGCATCGCCGCCGTGGGTGAGGTGACCGTCGATGCGCAGGTGACGGCAGACGTGCTCAGCGAGTTGATCACCTATGAGGCGCTCGTCGACCTCCTGGCCGAACACGGCGTGGTCGCCTCCGACGCCGACCTGGCGGCTGCCAGGGACAGGTTGCTTGGCGCCGGGTTCGAGGAGGCTTCGCCGGCCATGGGTCGGCTCCCCCGTTGGCAGGCGGCCTTCGATGCCATCGACGCCGGGGTTGCCGGCGCTCGTTCCGCCTTCGAGGAGAATGCCCACCTGGTTGGCCACGAACTCTGCACCAGCCACATCCTCGTCTCGACCGAGGGCGACGCCGCCGACGTGATCATCCTGTTGGACGCCGGAGGCGACTTCGCCGAACTCGCCCTGCAGTTGTCCCAGGATCCGGGCTCCGGTTCTCAGGGTGGCGACCTCGGTTGTGTGCCCACCGGAGCGTTCGTGCCGACCTTCGAGCGGGCGACGCTCGGGGCCATCGCCGCCGGCCTGTCGCTGGTCGGCCCGGTGCCGAGCCAGTTCGGGTACCACGTGATCCGGATCGACCAGGTCCTGCCCACGGATGTCGTGCCGTTCGATGACCTGGGAGCCGGCGCCGTCAACACCCTGCTGACCATCGCGACGATGACCAGGGAGGTGTCCCTGGACGGTCGCTTCGGCACCTGGGACCCCGTCGTGGGGCTCGTCTCCCCGCCGTCGGCTCCCGCCGAGGACTGATGGGCGGGTTGGCCGAGATGACCGCCCGGGGCGCCACGCCCGGTCTGCTCGAGGCGGTCGCCGACTTCGTCGACCTGGTCGACACGCTCCGAAGGGAGTGCCCGTGGGATGCCGAGCAGACGCACACCTCGTTGCGCCCACACCTGTTGGAGGAGGCCCACGAGGTCCTCGAGGCGCTCGACAACCTGGACGAGGCGACCGGCGAGGGGATCGAGCACGTCTGCGAGGAACTCGGCGACCTCCTGTTCCAGGTGGTGTTCCATGCACGTATTGCGGCGGAGTCCGGTCGCTTCGACCTCGGCGACGTGGCCCGGGGCATCCACGACAAGTTGCACCACCGCCACCCGCACGTCTTCGGTGGGGCCGAGCAGGGATCGGAAGATGTGCCCACGGAGCAGGTCCTCGCCACATGGGAACGCATCAAGCGCGAGGAGAAGCGCCGCGAGTCGGTCCTGGACGGCATACCGGCAACGCTGCCGGCGCTGGCGCGGGCGGCCAAGACGGTGCGGCGGGCGGCGTCGGTCGACATGGCACCCGAGCCTCCGACCGATGGCCCCGCCGACGAGGCGGAGCTGGGCGAGGCGCTTCTCGACCTGGTGGTCTGGGCCCGCCGGGTGGGCCTCGACCCGGAGGAGGCGCTACGGGGTGCTGTATCGCGGCTCGGCGACCGGGTCAGGGCGGCAGAGGCGGGCTGAACGCCCTACACGGTCCAAACGCTGAGAGCGCGCAGTTCTGGAGTGATTCGCGCGCAGCGTCCCCATATGAACCGGCATATGCCGATAACGTGGCCGGGGCAGGTGGAGGCGGTGCAACATCGCATCGGGGTCCCGTAGACCGACCAGCAACCCCAGTGAGAGCCAGCGAACCAGTGAGTGAGCCAGCGAGCAGCATCGGGTCCGTCGTCGCCCGTCAGGTCCTCGACTCCCGAGGCAACCCCACCCTCGAGGCCGAGGTGCGGCTGGAAAGCGGAACATCGGGTCGGGCCATCGTCCCCAGCGGTGCCTCGACCGGTCAGCATGAGGCCGTCGAACTGCGCGATGGCGGCGACCGGTGGGCCGGCAGGGGGGTCACCAGAGCGGTCGCCAACGTCAACACCGAACTGTCCGAAGCGGTGCTCGGCCTCGATGCACTCGAGCAGGGTGTCGTCGACCGGGCCATGCTCGACGCCGACGGAACCGACAACAAGGGCCACCTGGGCGCAAACGCCATCCTCGGCGTCTCGCTCGCCGTCGCCAGCGCCGCCGCCGAAGAACGCGGCGTACCCCTCTACCGGTCCATCGGCGGCGACGATGCCCACGTCCTTCCGGTCCCGATGCTCAACGTCATCAACGGCGGCGAACACGCCGACAACAACGTCGACATCCAGGAGTTCATGATCATGCCGGTCGGGGCAGCCTCGTTCAGCGAGGGGCTCCGCTGGGGCGTCGAGTGCTACCACTCGCTCAAGAAGGTCCTCTCCGGTCGGGGACTGTCCACCTCGGTCGGGGACGAGGGCGGGTTCGCACCGAACCTGGAATCCAACGAAGCGGCCATACAACTGCTCCTGGAGGCGATCGGGGCCGTCGGCCTCGCCCCAGGCGACGAAATGGCACTTGCGCTCGACGTCGCCTCCACCGAGTTCTTCCGCGACGGCGAGTACGTGCTGGCCGGCGAGGGGCGATCCCTGTCTCCAGCCGGGATGGTCGACTACCTGGCCGACCTGAGCACCCGCTACCCGATCGCCTCCATCGAGGACGGCATGGCCGAGGACGACTGGGTCGGTTGGGCGGCGCTCACCGAAGCCCTGGGCGACCGGGTCCAGTTGGTCGGCGACGACCTGTTCGTCACCAACACCGGGCGATTGGAACGCGGCATCAGAGATGGCATCGCCAACTCGATCCTGGTCAAGGTGAATCAGATCGGCACGCTCACCGAGACCCTCGAGGCGGTCGACATGGCACACGCCGCCGGCTACACGGCGGTCATGTCGCACCGGTCCGGCGAGACCGAGGACACCACCATCGCCGATCTGGCGGTGGCCACCAACTGCGGGCAGATCAAGACCGGCGCGCCGGCGCGCAGCGACCGTGTCGCCAAGTACAACCAGCTCCTCCGCATCGAACAGGACCTGGGCGAGGCGGCCCGGTACCGCGGCGGCGCGGCCCTGGCGGGGTGTGCATGAGTCCCCGGATGTTGCGCAGGCTGGGTGTGCTCGGCCTTGCCGTGCTGGTCTTCGTGGCCGTTCTCGGCCTGGGCGTGGTCCCATTCCGCGACTGGCTCGACCAGCGCGAGACCCTGGGCGACCTGCGTGGGCAGGTCTCCGACATCGAGCACCAGAACCGTGCCTACGAACTCCGGGTCGACGCCCTCAACACCGACGAGGAGATCGAGCGCCGGGCCCGTGCCGAGTACAACCTCGTCCGGTTCGACGAGGAGGCCTATGCGGTGCTGCCCCCGCCCGGCGATGTCATGGAGGCACCCGGCATCTGGCCCTTCCGGGGCTGAGCCGCGTACCGCCTGACCGCCTGGGCGGCCGCCCGTCTGGTCGTCGGCAGAGGTCCAGCAGGTAGGAATCCCTGTGTATGAGCGGGAGTGACAAGTTGACATCCACCGGAGCCAACATCGTGATCGAGGCGTCCGGCCTCGTTCGCAAGTACGGCGAGATCGTCGCAGTGGACGGCATCGACCTGTCCGTCGCCCGCGGTGAGGTCTTCGGGTTCCTCGGGCCGAACGGCGCCGGAAAGTCGACCACCGTCCGGATGCTCACCACCCTGCTCCGACCGACCGGCGGTTCCGCACGGATCGACGGACTCGATGTGGTGGAGTTCGCTCCGGCCGTGCGACGGATAATCGGCGTGGCACTCCAGGACGCCTCCATCGATCCGCTCATGACGGGGAACGAGCTGATGCGCCTCCAGGCGGTGCTCCACGGCATTCCCCGGTCGGAGGCGAAGCGTCGCTGCCCGGAACTGCTGGCACGGGTCGGGTTGACGGGTGCGGCGGATCGGCGGGTGGCGACCTACTCCGGCGGCATGCGTCGCCGCCTCGACCTGGCGATCTCCCTGGTGCACGAGCCCAGCATCCTGTTTCTCGACGAGCCGTCTGCCGGGCTCGACCCCACCAGCCGGCTTGCACTCTGGGAGGAGGTCCGGCGGCTCAACCGGGAGTTGGGCACCACGGTGTTCCTCACGACCCAGTACCTCGAGGAGGCGGACGAACTGGCCGCCCGGATTGCCATCATCGACCGCGGGTGCCTGGTCCGGGAGGGTTCGCCGGAGGACCTCAAGGCCACCGTCGGCTCGCCGACGCTGCGCGTGGACATCGATCCCGTCTTCTTCGAGGCGACACGGCAGGTGCTCACCGGCTTCGGCCCCCAGCGTCCGGCCATGGAGGGACGGGTCGCCGTAGGCCTCGAGGGGGGAGCGGCCCGCGTGACCGAGGTGGTACGGGCCCTCGACGACGCCGGAATCTCGGTCTCGCACCTGGAACTCGACGCCCCGAGCCTCGACGACGTGTTCGCCGAAGCGACCGGCCGGCGGCTCGAGGGGGCCGAGGAGTGAGACTCGACTCGCCGACCGGCCTGCGGCTGGCCAGTGCCCAGACGCTGGCTCTGACCCGTCGCTCCGTCGTCTCGGAGTGGCGCCAGCTCGGCAACGTTCTGCCGGGCCTGGTGTTCCCGCTGCTGCTGGCCGCCGTCTACACACACCAGTTCGAACGGGTCATCCTCCTTCCCGGCTTCCCGGCAGTGGACTCCTTCCTCGACTTCGTCCTGCCGGCCAGCCTGCTCCAGTCCGTGTCGTTCGGCGCTACGGAGGCCGGAACGGAGTTGGCCCGTGACATCGAGAACGGCTTCTTCGACCGACTCCGGGCGTCACCGTGTGCACGCCTGCCCCTGCTCATGGGCCGACTCGGCGGAGCGATGGCGGTTGCCGCCGCCAAGGGGGTGCTCATCGTCATGATCTTCCTGATGTTCGGCGCCGAGATCGCCGGTGGCCCGGCGGCCACCGTCGTCGTGGTGGCCGCAGCGGTCCTCATCGTGCTGGCCATCGGGGGACTGGGCCAGGTGCTGGCCATCCTCACCGGCAACCAGGAGGCGGTCAACGCCACGTTCCCCCTTGTGTTCACATCCATCTTCATGAGCTCGGCGTTCTTCCCCACGACTCTGATGAGCGGATGGTTCCGGCAGGTCGCCGAGGCCAACCCGGTGACCTGGATCATCGACCCCATCCGGCGCCTGATCCTCGAGGGCTGGTCCTGGTCGGACGTCGGACAGGCGCTCGGGGTCCCGCTCGTACTCTCGGTCATCACGGTGACGATGGCGGTCGTCGCCCTGGACCGAAGGCTGGGCGCAACATGAGCGCCACGATGACCGACCGCACGTTGGGACTCGGGCACGCCGGGAGCGTGGTTTCGGCGATCTGCGGCCGTGGGATGCGTCGGATCGGGGCGCGACCGACGTTGATCATGCCGGTGCTCCTGATGCCGCTGATCTTCGTCATCAGCTTCACGGGTGCGTTCGGGTCGCTCACCCGGGTCGAGGGCTACGGGACCGACAACGTGTTCAATTGGATGGCCGTCTACGCGGCGCTCCAGGGGGCGGTGTTCGCCGGAGTGGGTGGCGCCTCGGCGACGGCGGATGACCTCGAGAACGGTTTCTTCGACCGGTTGCTGCTGACGCCCGGGAGTCGGGTGCCGATCCTGGTCGGCACGGTGGCCTACAGCGCACTGCGATCGATGATCCCGACGACCGGCGTGTTGTTCGTCTCGGCGCTGGGTGGCCTCAGCCTGGCCGGCGGTCCGCTCGCCTTGCTGACCGTCTACGTGGCCACGTGTGGAATGGCGGCCGTGTTCTGCCTCGTCGGCCTGACCGTCGTCTACCGATTCCGCACGATGCGTTCGATGATCCTCGTCCAGGTCTTCGGTTTCAGCTCGATGTTCCTTTCGACCGGGCAGGTGCCGATCCACTTCATGAACGGCTGGCTCCATTCCGTGGCCCGGGTGAACCCCATCACCAACGTGCTCAGGTTCTCCCGACAGGGCTTCCTCGGCGACATCACCTGGTCGATGACATGGCCGGGCCTCGTCGCGCTCGGCGGCATGGGCCTCGTGTCGGGCGCGCTCTCACTCCGCCAACTCAAGAGGCTCGCTGCGTAGGAGCCGGCACCCCGCCAGTACAGTTCGAGGACCACTCGACGCAACGAGAGCGTCGCAGGGAGGGTGCAGGTGCTGGTGTCGATGACCGTCAATGGGGACCAGGTGTCCCTCGACGTGGAGCCACGCACGCTCCTCGTCCACTACCTGCGCGACCATGCCGGCCTGACGGGCACCAACATCGGTTGCGACACCTCCTCGTGTGGCGCCTGCACGGTGCACCTCGACGGCGAGGCCGTGAAGTCGTGCACGGTGCTGGCCGTCCAGGCCGACGACCGGGAGGTCACCACCATCGAGGGGCTCGCCGACGGCGACGTGCTCCACCCGATGCAGCAGGCCTTCCACGAGTGCCATGCGCTGCAATGCGGTTACTGCACGCCGGGGATGGTCATGGCGGCGGTGTCGCTGCTCGACGAGGTGCCGAACCCGACCGAGGACGACGTGCGCGAGGGCCTCGAGGGCAACCTCTGCCGCTGCACCGGCTACCACAACATCGTGCGGGCGGTCCTGCAGGCCGCAGGTGGCGAGGAGACCCGCCGGTGATCCCCGCTGCGTTCGACTACGTCCGGGCCGAATCGGCCGGACATGCCCTCGAGTTGCTGGCCGAGCATGGCGATGGGGCCAAGTTGCTGGCCGGCGGCCATTCGCTGATCCCGCTCATGAAGTTCCGACTCGCCGCGCCGGCCGTGGTGGTCGACATCGGCCGCATCACCGACCTCTCCTACGTGCGCGACGAGGGCACCCACCTCGCCATCGGCGCACTCACCCGGCACCGCGACATCGAGACCAGCGACATGGTCGGTTCGCAGGCCGGCCTCCTGGCAGCGGCCACCTCGAAGGTGGGCGACCCGCAGGTCCGCCACCGGGGCACGATCGGCGGGGCGATCGCCCACGGCGACCCGGCCTCGGACATCCCGGCTGCGCTGCTGGCCCTCCGGGCGACGATGGTCGTCGACGGGCCCGACGGGCAGCGCGAGGTGTCGTCCGACGACTTCTTCAAGGGCTTTCTCGAAACCGCAATCGGAGAGCAGGAGCTCCTCACCGAGATCCGGGTCCCGAAGGTCCCCGACGCCGGCTGGTCCTTCCAGAAGTTCAACCGCCGGGCGCAGGACTGGGCGATAGTCGGCGCAGCGGTCCTCGTCGACAACGGCTCGTGCGGCGTGGGTCTCGTCAACATGGACTCCCGCCCGGTTCGGGCCGCCGGCGTGGAGTCGGCCATCGCCGGGGGAGCTGGTGCCGCAGATGCCGCTGCTTCGGCCGCCGACGGCCTCGAACCGCCTGCCGACCTCAATGCCGGCGTGGAGTACCGACAGCACCTGGCACGGGTCCTGACCCGCCGGGGCCTCGAGGAGGCCGGGGCCTGATCGGGATGCCACGGGCCGTCCCGTAGCCTGAGCACATGGCAGGGAACGTTTCACCCGTTTCGCCGCATGATGTCGCGTCGGTCGACGACGTCATCGCTGCGTTGGCCGACCAGAGGTACCTGGCAGACGAGGGCCTCGCCACGGCGGTCTTCCTGGCACTGCGGCTGCGCCGGCCGATACTGCTCGAGGGCGAGGCCGGCGTCGGCAAGACGGAGGCCGCCAAGGCGCTGGCCGCCTGGTCGGGCGGTGAGTTCATCCGCCTCCAGTGCTACGAGGGCATCGACGTGGCGCAGGCGGTCTACGAGTGGGACTACTCCCGGCAGCTGTTGCACCTGCGGGCCGCCGAGGCAGCTGGTGCCACCGAGGGTGTCGCCGTGTCCGACCTCGAGGACGAGCTCTACGGCGAGCGGTTCCTTGTGCGCCGGCCGCTCCTTCGGGCCTTGTCCGCCTCCGGTGACGATGCGTCCACGCCGCCGGTTCTGCTGATCGACGAGGTCGACCGGGCCGATGACGAGTTCGAGGCCTTCCTCCTCGAGATCCTCTCCGAGTACGCCGTGACGATCCCTGAGGTCGGCGAGTTCCGGGCCGAGGTTCCCCCGCTGGTGGTCATCACCTCGAACCGCACCCGCGACGTCCACGATGCCCTGAAGCGGCGCTGCCTGTACCACTGGCTCGCCCACCCGTCGGTCGAGCGCGAGGTCGAGATCCTCCGTGTGCGTGCACCGCACGTGTCCCTGGCGTTGGCCCGTGACGTGGCGCTGGTGGCGGCCGAGTTGCGCGAGATGGGCCTCTACAAGCCGCCGGGCGTTGCCGAGACCCTCGACTGGGCCGAGGCCCTGGTCCTGATCGGCACCGACGACCTCGACCCCGATGCCATCGAGTTCACCGTCGGCACGCTGCTCAAGTACAGAGAGGACCAGGAACGGGCACGGGCCCGCGGCTTCGGCGACATTCTGTCGGCCGTCCTGGGGGCCTGACCGGCCCGTCGTGGCGCCGACCGCCGAACGCACCCTGGACCGGCACCTCGTCCGCTTCGCCGACGCCCTACGCGCGGCGGGGCTCGCTGTGCCCCTGATCTCGACGCTCGAGTTCGGGCGTGCCGTGGCCGAGGTCGGAGCGGAACGCCGGGACGGCGTCTACTGGGCGGGCCGGGCCACCCTTGTCCACCGGCCCGAGGACATCCCGCTCTACGACGAGGTCTTCGAGCAGCAGTGGCTGGGTGCCCTCGATCGGGGCCGTCCGGCCACGTCGCCGTCGCCGGTCACGCTCCTGTTCGACGAGCCCGGCGGCGAGCCGGAAGAAGAGGTCGGGCCCGAGTCCCCGGACGGCGATGTGCTGAGCGTGCGCTTCTCTCGTGTCGAGGTTCTGTCGGCCAGAGACTTCGCCGAGTGCTCCGACGACGAGTTGGCCGAGTTGCATGGGTTGATGGCCCGCCTGCGCTTTGCCGGCGAGAGCCGTCGGTGCCGCCGCATGGGCCCGAGTGCACGGTCTGGCCGGCTTGACCTCCGCCGTACCGTGCGTGCCGCCCTGCGCACCGGAGGCGAGACATTGAGCCGCAGGTACCTCGAGCCGGGGGAGCGGCCCCGCCGGCTTGTCCTGTTGCTCGATGTCTCCGGCTCGATGGAGGCCTATGCCCGTGCCCTGATCCGCTTCGTGCATGCTGTCATCGTGGGGCGCCGTGATGTCGAGGCCTTCGCACTCGGTACCCGCCTCACCCGCCTCACCCGTGAACTTTCCACCCGTGACCCTGATGCCGCCCTGGCCCGTGCGGCCGAAGCGGTCACCGACTGGTCCGGCGGCACCCGCCTTGGCGACGGGCTGCGCCTGTTCAACGACGGCTGGGGCGTACGCGGCATGGCCCGTGGGGCCGTTGTCGTCGTGCTATCCGACGGCTGGGACCGGGGTGATCCGGCGGTGATGTCCGAGCAGATGCAGCGCCTGTCCCGGGTGGCCCACAAGGTCGTGTGGGTGAATCCGCTCAAGGCCGCCCCCGGCTACGCCCCCCTCGCCCAGGGCATGGCCGCTGCACTACCCCACGTCGACGAGTTCCTCGAGGGCCACAACCTCGACAGCCTCGAAGTCCTGGCCAGGGCCATCACGGCCGAGTAGGCACTCGACCCGCTCCTTGTCCGGGAGTGGTCGGGACGGTCGGAGCCGCCGAACTCAGCCCGTGTTCCGCATACCCGCAGCGATGCCGTTGATCGACAGTAGCAATGCACGCTGCATCAGATCCTCGCGTTCCCCCTCACCGTCGACCGAACCCGACCGCACACGGGACAACAGTTCGACCTGCAGCACGTTGATGGGATCCAGGTAGGCATCGCGTACCTCGAGGGTGCGGCGCAGGAGCGGCGTGCCGGCGAGCAGTTCGGTGCCGGTGACCCAGGCCACCATCTCACTCGTGAGTGCATGTTCGGCGACCACCTGGTCGAAGATGTGGTGGAGCGAGGGGTCGACGAGGCAGTTGACGTAGTGGCGGGCGATGGCGAGGTCGGTCTTGGCGAGGGTCATCTCGACATTCGAGATGAAGGTCTGGAAGAAGTGCCAGTCTTCGTACATGGCCCGCAGGTCGTCGCGGTGGCCGGTGTCGAAGGCGGACCGGATGGCGGAGCCTGCGCCGTACCAGCCGGGGATGATCTGGCGTGACTGGGTCCAGCCGAACACCCAGGGGATGGCCCGCAGGTCGGCGATGCCGGAGGAGGAGGCGGCGCGCCGGGAGGGTCGTGAGCCGATGTTCATGGAGCCGAGTTCCTCGACGGGGGTCGAGGAGGTGAAGTACTCGGGCAGGCCCGGGGTTTCCACGAACGCCCGGTAGGCCTCGTAGGCGGCCGTCGACATCTGCTCCATGACGTCGTACCAGCGGTCGACCGTGGTGGCGTCGTGGCGGGGTGCCTTGTGGGCCAGCGAGGCGTCGACGAGGGCCGTGACGGCGAGGTTCAGGTTGCGCCGGGCGATCTCGGGCAGGCCGTACTTGTCGGCGATGACCTCGCCCTGTTCGGTGAAGCGGACCTCCCCGTCGAGGACGCCGTGGGGCTGGCTCAGTATGGAGCCGTGCGTGGGGCCGCCGCCTCGGCCGATGGTGCCGCCGCGGCCGTGGAAGACCCGGATGCGGATGCCGCTCTCCTCGGCGACCTGTCGGATGTCCCGCAGTGCCTTGTGGATCTCCCACTGGGAGGTGGTGAGGCCACCGTCCTTGTTGGAGTCGGAGTAGCCGACCATGACCTCCTGGAGGTCGCCACGCAACTCCAGCAACTTGCGGTAGGCGGGGACGGCGAAGAGTTCGCGCAGGATCGGGCCGATGGAGCGCAGGTCGTCGATGGTCTCGAAGAGGGGGACGAAGCCGAGGCGGGAGATGTCGTGGGCGAGGTCGACGAGCCCGACCTCCCGGGCGAGGATCACTGGGGCGAGCAGGTCGTCGACGCCGCGGGTCATGGAGACGATGTAACTCTCGATGACGGCATCGCCGTCCCGGTCGAGGATGCGTCGGAGGGTGCGGAAGAGGGTGAGGCAGTCGTGCTCGCCCGATCCGTGCGGCGGGGCCAGGGGACGGCGGCTCTCGAGTTCCGTGGCGAGCAGGCCGGCGCGCTGGGCGGCGGTAGCCGAGGCATAGTCGACCCCGATGGCGGCGAACATGTCGCCGAGTGCCTCATGGTGCCTCTCGGCGTGTTCGCGGACGTCGAGGGCGGCGAAATGGAAGCCGACCATGGCGAGGATCCGGCGTACACGGGTGAGCCGTCCGTCGGCCAGCAGCGATCCACCGTGGCTGCGGAGGGAACGGTCGAGGTGCTCGAGGTCGGCGGCCAGTTCGGCGGGGGAGTCGTAGCCGTTGGCGGTGCGGCGCAGGGTCTCGGCAAGGCGGTGCTGGATGACGGCGCACCGGATGCGGTAGGGCTCGTGCGGGTCGGTGCGGATCAACAGGTCGGAATGCTCGGACAGGTCGCGTGCGGCGATCTCGAGGAGGTCCTCGGGGATCTCCCGGATGCGGGAACTGACGCTCAGTTCCCCGGAGAGGTCGCCGACCTCATCGATCAGGAGTTCGATGGCACGCCGTCGCTGGAGGTCCAGGACGGCGAGCGTGGTGCCGGGCGAGACGTTGGGGTTGCCGTCCCGGTCGCCGCCGACCCAGGTGCCGAAGCGGATCGGGGACCGGTCGGGGTCGAGCCGCTCGCCGATGTCCTCGAGTACGGCAGCCATGTCGTCGAGGAGTTGGGGCACGGCGTCCCGGACCGTCTGGTTGACGTAGTAGAGGACGAAGCGGGCCTCGTCGAAGGGGTCGGGCCGGTCGTGGCGGATCTCGTCCGTCTGCCACATGGCCTCGATGAGTTCGTCGATGCGTCGGTCGATGCGTCCCTGGTCGCCCGCCGTGCGCCACGGTTCGGTGCGCTCCTCGACAAGGTCGGAGATGCGGGCCAACTTGTTGAGGATCGACCGTCGGGAGGCCTCGGTGGGGTGGGCGGTGAAGACGGGCTGGAGGTCGGCGCGGTTGACGAGGGCGGCGATGTCGGTGGGTGGGATGCCGGTGTCGACGAGTCGGTGCACGGTCTCGTCGAAGTGGCTGTCGGCGCGGGTGCCGCCGATGTTGAGGTCCTCGATGCGGTGTACCTGTTCGGCGACGTTGGCGAGGTGGAAGTACATGGTGAAGGCGCGGACCAGTTGGATGGCCTGCTCGGCATCGGCGTCGGCCAGCAGGCGTGTGAGTTCGGCGGTGCTGCCTTCGCGGCCACCGTCCTTGCGGAGGTCCCGGGCGAGTTGGCGGACCTTCTCGACGGTCTCGAGCAGGGCATCGCCGTGTTGGCGGACGAGGGAGTCGCCGAGTTGGCGCCCGAGCCGGCGGATGTCACCTCGCAGGGCGGCGTCGGCCTCCTCGTGGTCGCTGGTGAACCGGGCGGAGGAACCTTCGGTCCCGGGTGCGTCGACGGGCATGGAGACAACCTAGGGACAACAGGCCCGCACCATGGGCCATGCCGGTGTCATCGTGTCAACGTTGGGAGAGTCGGCCGCCGAGAAGGTCGAGATCCTGGAGGGGTGCGGCGCGACCATCGTCGAGCGGCCCTCGGAGTTCGCCGAGGTCGTCGGCCGCATCCTCAACCGCACCGTCCGACCCCGACCCGACGGGGCCTGGGCCTCCCCCAAACAGTCCTGCTGCCATAGCCTTGTGTCCATGCGGGAGATCCTGTCCGACCTCGAGCGTTGGCATCGTCAGGGACGAAGCGTCGCACTGGCACGCGTCATCGACCTGGAGGGTTCCGGCCCCCGCCTGCCGGGCGCCACGATGGCGGTCACCGACGACGGCGAGGTCGCCGGCTCGGTGTCCGGAGGATGCGTCGAGGGGGCGGTCGTCACGGAGGCCCTCGACGTGCTCGACAGCGGCGATCGGCGACTGGTCTCGTTCGGCTACAGCGACGACGAGGCGTTCGCCGTCGGCCTGACATGCGGCGGCACCATCCACCTCTTCATCGAGCCGTTGGACTGGTAGCGGTATGGCCGGGGACTCCACGTCGGGAAACACGACCCCGATCTTCGACGCCGTCGCCGCCCTGCTGCGAGACGAGTCGGCCTTCGCCCTGGCCACGGTGGTCGAGGGCCCCGGTGCCGGCGCCAAGCTTCTGGTCCGCCCGGACGGCACGATGGGCTCCCTGGGCGACGCCGGCCTCGACCGGGTCGTCGAACGCGACGCCCTCGGCGAGTTGGCAGCGGGACGCAGCGGCGTTCGGCGCTACGGCGAGCACGGCGAGGCCCGGGAAGACCAGGTCCGGGTGTTCATCGAGAGTTTCGCCCAACCACCGAGGATGCTGATCTTCGGGGCCGTCGACTTCACGGCAGCACTGGTCCGTGTTGCCAAGGTGCTGGGCTACCACGTCACCGTGTGCGACGCCCGGGAGGTCTTCGCCACCCGGCAGCGGTTCCCCCTCGCCGACGAGGTGGTCGTCGACTGGCCCAACCGCCTCCTCGACCAGGTCGGTCCCGAACTCGGGCTGCGGGATGCCATCTGCGTCCTCACCCATGACAACAAGTTCGACGTGCCGGCGATCGTCTCGGCCCTCGCCACCACGGTTGGCTACATCGGCGTCATGGGCTCCCGGCGCACCCACGAGAACCGACTGGAGCGCCTGCGGGAGGCGGGTGTGGACGACGAGGGAATCGCCCGCCTGTACTCACCCATCGGGATCGACATCGGGGCCCGCACGCCCGAGGAGACCGCCGTCTCGATAGTCGCGGAGATCATCGCCCTGCGCACGGGCCGTTCCGCACAGGCGCTGAGCACCTCGTCGGGACCGATCCACGGCTGACCGACGGAACGCGGTACTGACATGACGATCGCAGCAGTCGTGCTGGCCGCCGGTGGGGGAACCCGCTGGGACGGCGGGGGCCACAAGCTCCTGGCCGACCTCGACGGCCGACCGCTGGCCGCCCATGCGATCGACGCAGCGGCGGCAGCCGGACTCGACGAACTCGTGGTCGTGACCGGTGCCGCCGACCTCGCAGGCGTACTTCCGGCGGTGGTGACCGTCGTTCACAACCCGGACTGGGACATCGGACAGGCTGTCTCGCTCCAGTTGGCGGTGTCGCACTGCCGGGCGACCGGCCACCAGGCGATGGTCGTCGGCCTTGCGGACACCCCCGGCGTCCCGGCAACCGCCTGGCGATCCGTAGCCGGGCAGCCGGGCGACCTGGTCTGCGCCACGTTCGACGGCCTCCGGCGCCCGCCTGTCAAGGTCTCCGCACGGCTCTGGGACGAACTCCCGGTTGCCGGCGACATGGGTGCCCGACTCCTCCTGAGCCTGAGGGCATCGGAGGCGGTGGAAGTAGCGTGCGACGGCGAGCCCGCCGACATCGATACGGTCGCCGATCTCCGGGCCTGGACCTGACCACCGAGCGGTTGTCGGTCGATCGGCGAAGACGAAATGGAGGACCCGGCGCAGTGGAGTTGAGCAACGAGTTCGAGGTGGACGCCCCGATCGACCGTGTCTGGTCGGTCCTGACGGACGTGGAACTCATCGCCCCGTGCCTGCCGGGCGCCCAACTCCAGGAGGTCGAGGGCGACGAGTACCGGGGTGTGGTGAAGGTCAGGGTCGGCCCCATCACCGCCCAGTACAAGGGGGCGGCCAGCTTCGTCGAAAAGGACGATGCCGGCTATCGGGCGGTCCTGCAGGCGGAGGGACGTGACACGCGTGGCGCGGGCAACGCCGCCGCCGATATCACCGCGGAGATGAGTTCGACTGCCACAGGCACCCGGGTCACGGTCACCACCGATCTGAAGGTGACCGGCAAGGTGGCCCAGTTCGGCCGCGGTGTGATGGCCGATGTGTCGAAGAAGTTGATGGGCCAGTTCGCCGACAACCTCAGCGGACTCCTCGACCCCCACGAGCCTGTTGCCCAGGAGGCAGCGGCCGAGCCCGAAGCCTCCGGGCACCCCGCCCCGGAGGAGGTGCCGGAGCAGGTACGCATCGTCGACGCCCCGGAAGCGGCAGCCGTCGACCTGCTGGGTGCCGCCGGCGCGCCGGTGCTCAAGCGGCTGGCGCCGGTGGTCGTGGCGGTCGTCGCGCTGGTGGTCGTCATCTTCGTACTCGTCTAGGGAGCCGGGAGCCGTGTCCAACGAGGATGACCGGGTACTGGTCGAGGAACTCCTCGGTCGTCCGCCGCTGGGTGCCTTCGAGGTCGTGGTCCGAGACGCCGACGCGAAACCGGTCGTCATCGAGAACCACCCGCTCCTGGAGGACGGACGCCCCATGCCCACCAGGTACTGGCTGGTCGCCGCAGACCTCCGTGCACGGATCGGCACCCTCGAATCGGCAGGCGGCGTCAGGGCCGCAGAGGCCGCCGTCGATGCCACGGCGCTGGCCGTCGCCCACGAGCGGTACGCATCGGAGCGCGACGCTGCGATTCCGGCTGGCCACGAGGGCCCACGGCCCAGTGGCGGGGTGGGCGGAACGCGTCAGGGCGTCAAGTGCCTCCACGCCCACTACGCCTGGCACCTGGCTGGCGGTGACGACCCTGTCGGTTGCTGGGTCGAGGAGCAACTGGGTGTGATGGGGAAACCGGGGGAACCCGACGATGCCTGATCTCGTCGCCGCCGTCGACTGCGGAACCAACTCGACGAGGCTCCTGGTCGGTGACGGCACGACGACCGTCGAGCGGCTCATGCGGATAACCCGACTGGGGGAGGGGGTCGATGCCACCGGCAGGCTCGCTGAGCCGGCCATCGACCGGGTGGTCGACGTCCTGTGTGAGTTCCGCGAGGTGTTGGACCGCCACGGCGTCACACGGGTGCGTGCCTCGGCCACGTCCGCTGCCCGGGATGCTGTGAACCGGGACGACTTCTTCGACGCAGCCGAGGCTGTCCTCGGGGTTCGCCCCGAGATGCTTCCCGGCGCCGAGGAGGGACGGCTCTCGTTTGCCGGTGCCACCGCCGACCTCGACCCGGCCGACGGGCCGTTCCTGGTCCTCGACATCGGTGGCGGATCGACCGAGTTCGTCTTCGGCACGTCCGATGCAGAGGGGGTCCTGTCGTGTGATATCGGCTGCGTGCGGCTGACCGAACAGCGGATCGGGCACGATCCGCCGCTTCCCGAGGAGTTGGCCTCCTGCCTCTCCATCGTCGGGGGGCACGTCGACGACGTGGTGCGTGAAGTCCCGTCGGTGGCGGAGGCGCGGACGCTCGTCGGCCTGGCCGGCACCGTGTCGTGTGTGGCTGCGGTGGAGCAGGGCCTGGCCGAGTACGACCGGGACAGGATCCACCACTTCCGGCTCACCCGTGGGGCGGTGGAGGACGTGTTCCGGACCCTGGCCACCGAGACCAGGGAGGAACGCCTGGAGAATCCCGGCATGGAGGAGGCCCGGGCCGACGTGATCGTGGGCGGCCTCTGTGTGCTGGTCAAGGTCATGCGCCAGTTGGGCTTTGACGAGTGCCTCGTTTCGGAGGCCGACATCCTCGACGGGTTGGTCGCCTCGCAACTGGGGGGCTGACGCCGGGCCGCTCCGGGGTGGCATGGAGGCCCAAGGCACGTTCGTCAGCGGAAACGTTCTCTTACCGTAGAGAAATGTCCCTACAGCGTTCAGCAACCATGGAACACGGTGAGCGCCTGGTCATGGGTCCTGGTCCGGCCAATCCGTACCCCGAGGCCATGGAGGCCTTCGGACGACCCGTGCTCGGCGAGATCCTGGACTGATCCGTCGCCCGTGGCCTCCCGGGCTGGCCGGATTCCCGCTCCAGCGGGGAACATGTCCCCATGGCCGACCCACCGATCCTGCACGGCCGCAGGGTGACCCTGCGCCCCCTGGAGGTTGACGACTTCGCGGCATGGCAGGAGGTCCGGCACCGCAACGGAGACTGGCTGTCAGGTTGGGAGCCGCGCCGGCCGGTGGGCCAGGCCGATCCTGCACGCGACCGGAAGGCGTTTGCCGCACGTTGTACATCACGGCGGCGTGAGCACCAGCTGGGCACCGGCTACGGGTTCGGCATCTTCGTGGTAGCGAGCCTGGTGGGCGAGATCAACCTCTCGAACGTGATCAGGGGAGCCTTTCGCAATGCCCATGTCGGCTACTGGATCGATGAGGCGCAGGCAGGCAACGGCTATGTGCCAGAGGCACTCGTGGCCGCGGCACGTTTCGCCTTCGAGGAGGTCGGCCTGCACCGCCTCCAGGTGTCGATCGTGCCCTCCAACAACCGATCCCGACGAGTGGTCGAGAAGTTGGACCTGCGCTGTGAGGGCCTTGCCGAGCGCTATCTCGAGATCAACGGCGTCTGGGAGGATCACCTCCGATTCGCCCTCACATCCGAGGAGTGGGCAGACCGTGCCGATGCCCTGTGCCGGGAGTGGCTCGACTGACCGGAAGCTCCAGAACCCGTGTCTCAGTCCTTGCTGCTGATGCGTTCCTTGAGCGAGCGGATCATCTCGCGGAACGCCGGCTGGCGCATCGACTGGATCTGTGGCTCGATCTCGAGTTGGACGGCTTCGTCAGATGCGGTTACCGCCAGGCCTGCGGCGATCGTCGCCTTGGTGCTGGCCAGCAGCTCCTTCGGGTGTGAGGCGGCCAACTCTGCGTAGGCGACTGCGGAGTCGAGGAGGGCGTCGTCTTCGACGCACTCCCAGGCAAGGCCCCGGCGTGTCGCCTCCTCGCCGTCGAGCACCTGCTTGAACAGCACCATGGCTCGGGTGGTGCCGAGGTCGGTGAGGTGCCGGAGCCGCCAGATGTGGCCACCCCCGGGATGGAGTCCGATCGAGAGGAAGCGGGTGTCGAACCTGGCCGAACGGCCGGCGACCACGAGGTCGCAGGCGAGCAGCATGTTCATGCCGGCGCCAACCGCAGCGCCGTTGACGGCGGCGACTGTGGCGAGGGGGGAGTGGGCCACCCGCAGGAAGCCCCGGTAGATGCTGGGAAGGTCGTCGCTGCTGTGCTTCTCACTCCTGCCGGCACCCACAAGGTCGTCGAGCACAGCCCCGGCGCAGAAGGCCCGGCCGGCACCGATGAGGACAACCGCACCGATGTCCTCGTCGGACTCCAACTCGTCGAAGGCCGCGTCGATCGCCACGTTCATCTCGTTTGAGATGGCGTTGCGCCGGTCGGGGTCGTTGAAGGTGAGGACCGCCACGCGGCCCCGTCGTTCGGTCAGGAGCAGGCTCATGCCACGAGCCTGCCACGGCAGGAGGGTCACTTGCATCCCGGCCAATGGCCGCGTGTGCCGAGCCCACCCTTACTGTCGACGGGTGTCCAGCACCGACCAGATCAGGTTCCCGGCCCTCGGGGTCCGAAACTACCGGTTGTTCTGGATCGGGGGCCTGATCGCCAACACCGGGCGTTGGATCACCCAGGTCGCCAGCGTCTACTTGATCTACCGGATCACCGGATCACCGGCATGGGTTGGGATCACCGGCTTCGCCAACTTCATTCCGATGCTCCTCCTGAACCCGGTGTCGGGCCACCTCTCCGACAGTCGGGATCGACGCCGACTGCTCCTGGCCACGAATGCCTCCGCAACGGTCGTGTCCCTCCTGATGGCGGCGCTGTGGCTGGCCGGCATGCGCTCGCCGTGGGGGTGGGTGATGCTGTTCTTCGCCAGGGGCTGTGTCGCCGGCATCCAGTTGCCGGTGTCGCAGGCGTTCGTGGCCGAGTGCGTGCCCCGTGAACTGCTCCGGAACGCGATCACCCTCAACTCGACCCAGTTCAACGCCGCCCGGACCCTGGGTCCGGCGATCGCCGGCGTGCTGATCGGCACGTCGGGGCTCGACTGGGCACTGTTCACCGCTGCCGGCCTGTTCGGTCCGGTGCTGGCGTGCCTTGCGCTGATCGATGCGGCAGAACTCCACCGTTCTGATCCCGGTGAGAAGGTCGGGCGCGGCGTACGTGCGGTCTACACGGGATACCGGGAGTCGATCCGCTATGTGCTCGACTCGCCGGGCATCCGAACGGCGATACTGACCATTGCGCTCATCACGACGATCACGATTCCGCTTATCCAGCAGGTGGTCGTGTTCGCCGAGGAGGTGTTCGTGGTCTCGCCCTTCTGGTTCGGTGTCCTCGCCTCGGCCCAGGGCATCGGGGCGGTCCTGGTGGCACCGTGGGTCGCCGGTGAGTTGAGCCGGGCCCGTCCCTCCCGGATGCAGTTCTACGCCGTGCTGGGCTATGCGGCCGGGGTTGCCGGGCTGGGCCTGGCGCCGGTGTTCTGGGTGGGGTTCGTCTCCCTGGCCTTCCTCGGGGCGGTCCACCTGGTTTCGGCGTCGAACCTCAACTCGGTGGTTCAACTCCAGGTGGATGACGAGGTGCGGGGCCGGGTGATGGCCATCTACCTGATGGGTGTCCTCGGTACGACGCCGTTCGCCAACCTGCTGATGGGATGGCTGATATCGGTGTTCGGTGCACGTCCGGTTGTGGTGTCGGGGGCCGGTCTACTCCTCCTGGCGGGCCTGTTCCTGTCGGGAACAGGTCGGCTCCGCCACCTAGACGCCGGCTAGGGCCCGTAGCCGTCAGGGCACATCTAGTCGTGGTCACCGGCAAGGTGGGTCCGGCCGTCCCCACAGTCGTCGATCAGGGCGCACCAGCGGCAGGCGGGGCTCGGCATCGTGCCGGGTGGTCGCCCACCGTGGGTCAACTCCATGAGGATCCGGACCCCGTCAACGAGGCGGGCCACGGTCGCCCGCAGGAGGTCTTCGGTGACGGTCTCAGGCACGAGGCGGGCCTGGTCGAGGTAGTAGGAGGCGACGAGTCGGGGCGGCACACCCATGCGCAGCGTCTCGATGAGGGCGTAGAAGCGGAGGTCGTCGAGGTGGACGGGTGCGAAGCCACCGGTCTTGAAGTCGATGATGACCTTGCCTGCCCGGAGGCCGTCGGCGGCGCCGAGGGTCAGGTCGGACTTGCCGGCGAGGATGAGCCGTCCGTTGCACAACTCGGCCCGCAGGCGGCTCTCGGTCACGGGTCGCCAACCGGGCTTGAGCGGAGGGAAGCACTCGATGAACTTGGTGAAGGCGTCGAGCGAGTCTGAGCGGAGCTCGGCCCGTTCGACCTCGGAACAGCCCTGTAGCCACCTGCCGAAGTCGCCTGAGTCCTGTTCGTAGCGGGCGAGTGCCTCGTCGACCAGGACCGGGGGTTCTATCTCGCGGCGCCAGTTGATGGCCAACTCGACGGCCTTGTGTGTGATGGTGCCGCGGGCGATCGGGACGCTCCAGGCGAAGTCCTCGGCCTCTTCGGCGACGAACCGGGCCTCGCAACCGTGGACCCGGCCCAGGCGGTGCTTGTTGACGAAGAGGTCGTCGCCGGCTGGGAGGTCGTCGAGCAACGGCTCGACGGCGGTTTCGATGGCCGTCCGCAGGTGGTGGCGCAGGTCGTCGGGGAACTCGGGTCGCTCGGCGGCGGGCGCGCCCAACTCGTCCAGGACCGCCTGCTGGGCGGGGTTCAGGTCGGTGATCCGACTGTCGCCCACATCGGTTCCATCGTTCGGGGAGTTCGCCACAGGGCCATTGTCACACCCCCTGATCAGAATGGTGGGCGATGGAAGGAACCTGACCTTGGCTGCAATGAAGACATACCCCCCGACCCTCACGATGCGATTCGCCGAGGCAGCGCGCTCGCTGGGCCGGGCAGCGAGGCTCCGGGGCCTCGAGGTGCCCACGTTCCGCAGCCCGACGGGCCTGACGGGCGTCCAGCGCACCATTCGCCGGCGGGGCCGGGCCGCCACCATCTCCGTCGTCCTACGGGGCCGACCGTGGCAGGCCGTTCTGGCCGACATGATCGAGGGCATCATCGTGGCCAACCGGCTTCCAAGCGACCGGGCTGACACCGTACGACGCGCCCTCTGGCTGTCCGTCGACGATCCTGCAGTAGCGGCGTGAGCCTGCCTACTGCTGGCTACGGTTGTGCCACGCCCGGGTGGCGGAACTGGTAGACGCAGTGGGCTTAAAACCCGCGGCCGCTTCTGCGGCGTGTGAGTTCGATTCTCACCCCGGGCACTGCTGGTCGGCGGCCAGGCCGCCTGCTACAACGTTCGTGGTGGAAAGCCCCTACGAGCACCCCTATCCCTCGCCCGAGTTGGAATCGGAGCATCCGTTCATCGAGTACGCCTTCGAACGGCTGGCCGGCGACGAGATGCTCCGACGGGCACGGGACTTTCGCGATGGATCCGAGCGGCGTCGAAGTATCAGGCTGTTCAGCCCCGACCCGGTGCCCCGCCAGCTCATCGAGCTTGCGGTGGAGGCGGCCTCGACCGCACCGTCGGGTGCCCACAAGCAGCCCTGGACCTTCGTGGGAACCAGGGACCCGGAGGTCAAGGCCGCCATCCGGGCGGCCGCCGAGGAGGAGGAAAGGGTCAACTACCTCGAGAACCGCATGAACGCCGACTGGCTCGAGGCCCTCGAACCTCTCGGTACCGACCACCACAAGGAGTTTCTCGAGGTGGCGCCGTGGATCGTCGTGCTGTTCGAACAGCGCTTCGAGCAGCGGCCCGACGGCACGACCCGCAGGAACTACTACGTCAAGGAGAGCACCGGGATCGCCGCCGGCATGTTCATCACCGCCATCCACCGGATGGGTCTGGCCACGCTCACACACACCCCGTCGCCCATGGGGTTCCTCCGGAACCTGTTGGGTCGGCCCGACAACGAACGGCCCTTCGTGATGTTCCCGATCGGATTCCCGCTGGAGGGCACCCGGGTTCCCGACCTCCGCCGAAAGTCCCTCGACGAGGTGTTCGTCGAAGTCGACCGGTTGGGATGAGCAAAGGCGCTCTCGGAGCGCTTCCGGTATCGGGTTTTCATTTTTCCGAGGATCGTGACACAATATTTCCCACCTATGAACGTCCACCCGCCGATCGTGTTCGCTGACCTGGCGGAGGACCTCGCGCTTGAGGAGCGGCGCATCCTGCTCGGCGGCAAGGGAGCGTCCCTCGCCGAGATGAGTGGCCTGATGGGCCTGCCCGTCCCGCCCGCCTTCACGATCACGACCGAGGTGTGCCGGCGGTTCCTCGCAGGGGGTTGGCCCGACGACCTCGACGACCTGCTCCATGCGGCCGTGCGGGGCCTGGAGGAGCGGTCCGGTCGACGGTTCGGCGATCCGTCGGACCCGCTGCTCGTCAGCGTCCGCTCCGGTGCGCCGGTGTCGATGCCCGGGATGATGGACACCGTCCTGAACCTCGGGCTCAACGACGAGACGGCTGCGGGCCTCGCCGCCTCCACGGACGACCGATTCGCCCTGGACACGCACCGGCGGTTCATCCAGTCGTACGCCTCGGTGGTCCTCGGCGTCGGGACCGACCTGAGGGTGGTCGTGGGGAAGGCCCTCGACCGGGCCGGAGTCGACCGGGAGGCCGCTCTCGCACCCGACGACCTGCGTGCCCTCCTGGCGGACCTGCGAACGGCGATCACCGCCGAGGGCTCGTCGCCGGTGCCCGACGACCCGTACGAGCAGTTGCGTGGCGCCGTGAAAGCGGTCTTCGGGTCATGGCGCGGTGATCGGGCCGTGGTGTACCGGAAGCGGGAGGGCATCCCCGAGGAACTCGGGACGGCCTGCACCGTCCAGGCCATGGTGTTCGGCAACCGGGACGAGCAATCGGGGACCGGGGTGGCTTTCACCAGGGATCCGACCACCGGCGAGAACCACCGGTCCGGGGACTTCCTCCTCAACGCCCAGGGGGAGGACGTCGTCGCCGGCACCCATGCGACCATGCCGCTCGACGAACTGGCGACGCACCTCCCCGAGGTCGCAGAGGAGCTCGAACGGGCACTCGACGTTCTCGAACGGCACGAGCGCGACCTCTGCGACGTGGAGTTCACCATCGAGGAGGGACGGCTCCACATCCTCCAGGCGAGGCGCGGGAAGCGCACCGGGGCAGCGGCGCTGCGCATCGCCGTCGACCTGGTGGCCGACCCGGAGATCGCCCTGACGAGGGCAGAGGCGCTGGCCCGCATCACTCCGGACCACCTCGAGCAGGTGCTGCACCCCCGTTTCACCGACTCAGAGGGTGCCATCGAGTTGACCAGCGGCCTCGCCGCCTCGCCCGGAGCGGCAGTCGGCGGGGTGTGCCTCACCGCCGAGGCGGCGCTCGACGCGACCGAACGGGGCGAGCCGGTCATCCTCGTCCGGCAGGAGACATCACCCGACGACGTGGCCGGCATGTCGGTGGCCGAGGGCGTCCTCACGGCACGGGGAGGCCTGGTCAGCCACGCGGCGTTGGTGGCACGCGGTTGGGGCATCCCGTGCGTGGTCGGCGCCGACGAACTCCAGATCGCCGACGACCACTTCACCGTCGGGGGCCGAGTGGTGCGCGAGGGGGAGACCATCGCCATCGACGGCTCGACGGGCCTCGTGACGCTCGGCGCACGTCAGGTGGCCGATGCCGAAGCGCCCCCCGAACTCGAGGTAGTCCTGGGGTGGGCCGACGAGGTTGCCGCCGGCACCCTGGATGTACGTGCGAATGCGGACACCCCTGAGGACGCACGGGTCGCCCGTGAGGGCGGTGCGGTCGGTATCGGGCTGTGTCGGACCGAGCACATGTTCCTGGCGCCGGACCGGTTGCCGGTCGTACGGGCGATGATCCTGGCCGAGACCGAGGCGGACGAGGTCGAGGCGCTCGAGCAGTTGGCGGTGGTCCAACGGGAAGACTTCGTCGGGATTCTCGAGGCCATGGACGGACTGCCGGTCACGGTGCGGCTCCTCGACCCCCCGCTGCACGAGTTCCTGCCCGAGGTGGAGGGCCTGGTCATCGCCGAGGCGCGCGGTGAACTCGACGACGAGGGCCATCGGCTGCTCAAGGCGGCCCGTCACTGGGCCGAGGCCAACCCGATGATCGGCACCCGGGGGGTGCGGCTCGCCCATGTCCGTCCGAGCCTGTACCGGGTGCAGGCCCGGGCCCTGTTCGAGGCGGTGGCGGATCGCCGGGCGGCCGGCGGCCACCCGCTGGTCGAGGTGATGATCCCACTCACGGTGTCTGGGCCCGAGCTAGCCGCGGCCAGGTGCTGGGTGGAGGAGGCGGCTGTCGAGGCGGCCCTGGGTGAGGCGCCGGTCGTCGGCACGATGATCGAGACGCCGCGTGCCGCCCTGGTGGCCGGAACGCTTGCGCCACACGCCGACTTCTTCTCGATCGGCAGCAACGACCTCACGCAGATGACCTTCGGCTTCTCGCGCGACGACGTGGAGGTGCGCTTCCTCGGCGACTACGTCGGGCGGGGCCTCCTTGACCACAACCCCTTCGACCGCCTGGACGACCTTGCGGTAGGCGAGTTGGTCGACCTGGCGGTGGAACGCGGGCGCACCGCGGTTCCCGGGCTCAAGGTGGGTGTCTGCGGCGAGCACGCCGGCGAGCCGGCCTCCATCCGGCGCCTCCTCGCTGCCGGCGTCGACTACCTGTCGTGCTCGCCGGCCCGCCTACCGGTGACCCGCCTGGCGGCCGCCCGAGCGGTCCTCGACGCCTGAGGCGTGCCTATGTCCGTGCCGGGAGGGACGCCGAGGAGCCCCCGGTACCCAGGAGGACGAGTTGAGCCAGATCCACGGTGATACGGCAGAGGGATTCGGCGCCATCGCCGATGCCTTCGCCAGGAACTTCGACGAGGACGGAGAGGTCGGTGCCGCGTGCTGCATGTACGTGGGTGGCGAGCCTGTGGCCGACCTCTGGGGTGGTGTGGCCGATCCGGCCACCGGCCGTCCCTATGAACGCGACACCCTGCAATTGCACTTCTCGACCACCAAGGGCGTGGCGGCCATCTGCGCGGCAATGCTGTACGAACGTGGGCAACTCGACTACGAGGCACCTGTGGCCGACTACTGGCCTGAGTTTGCCGGCGGCGGCAAGGAGGCGGTCACCGTCGCCCAGTGCATGAGCCACACGGCGGGCCTTGCTGCCGTCGACATGCCGCTCACGCTGGACGAGGTCTGTGCCGTCGAACCGGTTCTGCGGGCGCTCGAGGCCCAGGTGCCGCTCTGGGAGCCCGGCACGGCGAACGGCTACCACGCCATCACCTACGGCTGGATCGTGGGGGAGATCGTCCGTCGCATCGACGGCCGGACCCTGGGCACGTTCCTCGCCGAGGAGGTGGCCGGGCCGCTCGGTGCCGAGTCCTATGTCGGACTCCCCGAGTCGGAGGAGCACCGGGTGGCTCCGATCCTGAACAGCCCGCCACCGAGCGACCCGGAGACCCTCGAGTTGATGATGGCGGTCATGGGTCCCGGCACGATGGGGTTTCGGGCGCTGACCATGGACGGCGCCATCTCCCTGGTTGACGAGTCGAATCCGTTCAACACGCGCGAGGTGCATGCCACCGAGATGCCGGCGGCGAACGGTATCAGCGAGGCGCGTGGCCTGGCCCGGATCTATGCCGCGACCGTGGGTGAGGTCGACGGTGTCCGCCTGTTGAGCGACGACACGGTGCGCCACGTGCGCACAGAGCGGTCCCGTGGTCCGGACCTCTCGCTGGTCATGGAGGGCGCCTGGGGGCTCGGGTTCATGCTCGACATAGAGTTCAACCCACTGCTCTCCCCGCAGTCGTACAGCCATCCCGGTGCCGGTGGCTCGCTGGCCTATGGCGACCTCGAGCACGAGGTCGGCTTTGCCTATGTAATGAACCAGATGGGCAGCGGCCTGACAGGCGACCCCCGGGCGAACCGCCTGAGCGAGGCCCTGCGCTCCTGCCTGTAGGGCGGTTGCCCCGTCCGGGGCTCGGTGGTCAAATATGAGTTGCGGCACTTGGTGGTTGTGGATTGCCGCGCTAGTGTCCCCTCGCCGGAGACGGAGCATGTCTCGCGT
>Ga0208765_1000235_pt1 | contig 36396 bp, 36 predicted proteins | sample ETNtaG_2_FD_185783 | JGI IMG/M metagenome (GOLD analysis project Ga0208765, IMG submission 185783) | Marine microbial and viral communities from oxygen minimum zone, Eastern Pacific Ocean - ETNP201406SV203 (SPAdes) (version 2) | ecosystem: Environmental > Aquatic > Marine > Oceanic ...
CCAATCAATGGTTTTCTGTGATCTTCGTTCATCAGTTTTTGGCTATCCCAACGACGTCTTGCGGGGAAAATCGTTGTCAGGCCCGTTCAGAACATGTCTTCGAGTGTGTAATTCACCAGCATTTCAGCCATCACTGCATTGTTGGGCAACGTGAGAGCCGTGTGTATTAGCTCTGCCAGGTCCTGAGGTTGAATCATCTCGTTAGGATCAACCCGATTGACATCGGAAGTCATATCCGTCCGAACAAAACTTGGACAAATTGCGGTTGCCCGAATACCTTGATCCCAGCCCTGACGTCGGGTCGCGTGAGTCAAGGCCACGACGGCAAATTTGGTCATCGCGTAACCCATATTGTCATTTTTCACGCGTTTCCCGGACAGTGACGCGACGTTTACGACACGCCCGCTACCACTTTTTGCCAGGTAAGGCATTGCGAACCGCGTTAACCTTGTAGGCCCCTTGACATTGACCGCCCACATCTCATCCAGCCGGGTTTCATCATCATCCATAAGGCTGACTGCCGGCTGTGAAATCCCAGCATTATTGACCAGCCCATCGATCTTCCCAAAAGTTGATGCCGTGTTCTCGACCCACCGTTGGGCAGAATCCACATCATGAGCGTGATAACGATTCAAAATAATGTCCTGGGCATCGCCAAACTGGCTTGTCGCTGCCATTTCGTCTCGCATGCCCAAGCTCAGTTTTGCACCGCCTTTCAAGAGTCGGCGCGCAACGGCCAGACCGATCCCTCGATTGGCCCCCGAAATCATGATGACACGACCTGTTAGATTCAACATCTGACTACACCCCAGATTGATGGCTTTTCGTCCGGCTCCCTTGTCGCCGATGACTGACTGCCCAACACACCGCTTTTATTGAATCAGACCCGACGGTAATACCCATCTGCGACACCTGAGTCGTCGACTTTCCCCCGCCACAGCCGGTAGAGACCCCTCACAGTAAAGCGTCATCGAGTGGCGCCAACAGCGAGCGCGTTTCCCTTTCATTGTATCCCGGTGTTAATCCGCCTGCCCCGGCTGGCACCAGCGGCTGATTAGTCTGGACAACCTGACGCAGCTGTTCGGCTATTGCCCGCAGTCGGCCCAGCCCTTTTCGGTTCAGACCCCGTGCGCGCAACTCAATATCAGCGGTTATCCGCACCGTAGCCCAAATTTCTACGTCGCCTTCACCTATGGCTCCGTCCTGCGGTTGTGATTGAACGGCTGAATCGGGCACTGCAGCGTTAACCGCGGACGACCTGATGGATGGTAAAGCATCCAATTCAAGCGCAGTACCCGCTGCTATTTGTTGGATCTCATCCCCACTCAGATTGTCCAAAACCTGGCGAATCACCGCGATTCTAAGCCGATCTCTGGATTTAAGGACCCCCACTGCACGCAAACGATCCAGGTGTACCGCCGCGTAATACGCGCCGCGGCCTCGAACTTGGGCGGGTGGCAACAGACCCTGCTCGATATAACGACGTACCAATCGTGGTGAGCACCCACCAAGATGGGCCAGATCCTGCAGTGAGAACCTTGTATTCGCCATTAGTCGATTATATTCGCCATGGCGATTGATGTCTAATTAGCTAACTATAATCACGGGCCCACTAAGGTTGCTAATTTTGGCTATTTAGCCCTGTTTAATGGGGAATTTTGTGGATTACACTCGGAATAGTGCACCCAGGTGGGGAGTTCAGGTAACTGGGTGAAACCAGACACCTTGCGCCTTAAACGTCAAGGGCCTGGTTTTCCCTCACTATGCACGACCGACCTCACCCGGCGCTTCGGTCCCGGTTCAACCAACACCGGTTACCCGAGACTCAACGCACAACAATCCGATCTAGGATGGAACAAATTTGTCGTAATTTAGAAGGTTTCTCCACAAACTGGAGCCTTGAAATGAACTAAAATTGGATGCTCATGAAAATCGGATATTTGCTCTTTGCGGTACTCGGGTTGGGCGTTTGCATCGCTATCTTCTGGATCGGGTGGAAACTTGCCTGGAAAGGTTCTGACGATGATCCACACGTCAAATAGTCCGTTGCGCCACAGCCTACGGTCCATCGATTACGGGCCGCGGGTGCTCGTTTTTTAGGGTAACCCATGCGATTCGCCCTCATTGTTCTGCTGATTATCTCGCTGGTGGGTTGTGTTTATCCATTCTTCGCGTCCGCATCGCTGATAGTCATCAGCTGAGTCGTGCGCACCGCGCTTATTCTCGCTGCCCTATTGTGTGTGTTTTGCCTGTCCGGCTACTTTTTTAGCAAAGACCTGCGCTGGCTGTACGGCGCGTTCAGCATCGCTGCTATACCGGTTCTGGCGCAACTGATCTGGCGGGAGCGAATTTCCTTGAAAGACCTGTTTCGACCCCGAAATCCCTGACCCACAATCTCGGAAATGGACTACCTCATATTGCTCCTGGTTGCGGGATCTGTGCTTATCCTGCTGATCGTCCATCAGGACATCATCCAGTTGGGGGAAGGCTACAACAAGGCTATCAGTCAACTGTTCCCGAAACTGGGATCAGTCAATCGATCGATGAAAAACGCGATCTCACTCGGTTGCGTTGTATTTTTCGGCGGTGTGATCAGCCACGCCTATACACAAGATGACAGCTGGTTATGGAACGGATTGATGTTTGCGGTCGTACCGCCGCTTGTCCAGTTCGTTCGGGGAAGGCGTAAACAGCCGTCAAGCTGACGCCGAAGAACTACTCGGTACTATCCGGGGCGTCAGCCGGTCTTAAGGCTTCGCAACTACATCACAAATAATCCAATCATTCCAATCAGAAATACACCCAGGCCGATGACAAGAACCACGCGGCCCACACCCTGCATTTCAGTCAAACCACCACTGTGCTCACTCATAATTCTAGTTACTCACGAATAAATTAGCCTGGGCGTAGTATATACGGCCATGAAAGGCAGGGCTATTTCTGACGGCACTGATACCCCGATTTCTGGGGAGTTAATTGATCAAACGGCTCCTTATGCGACCATCGGCTGTGCCAGAATCCACAGGCTGACCATCGTGTAGAGGACCATCAGTACAACCATTGGTACCTGGCTTAAATGTGCGGCACGACCGCCGCCAAATGTACGGCCTGCCACCACATGGGCAAGGTATACCGCAAATACATGGCCCAGCACGACAAAGGTCACTGCCAGATACCAGGCAACACGGGCGCTAAGCAGTCCTATATCAACCTTGTAGTTCGCAGTCCCAAATAGATTCCAGCCATAACCGAATGGATCGGATACCCGAGGGATGAAATACTGTCCCGTAATAACCAGATACGACAAATAGTGAGCCAGGTGATAGGCGATGGCGATAGGAACCAGCGTCAGTACAAAAGCACTCGCGACTTCCAGGGTACTTTTCAGGCGACCGACTCCATTATTTTCGCCATAGCGTTGGGCAAACCGGCACATCAATGCACTGAAACACAGGTAAATGAACAAGAATCCGGCAGAAAAAAGAACCAGCGCTGCACTGCCTACCCAACGGATTTCATCGCTCAGAGTCCGATCCAGTATGTGGGTCCATAAACGGGTCTCCAGCAACCCATCGAAGGTTACCGTCGCCAGCAACACAATGACGAGAACCATCATGGAGAATGTGACCCGCTGATCGTTCAACAACCCCAGCGCGGGGGGGCGCAGGTTCCATTGCCGCTGTTCGGGTGCTACTCTGGCCAGGCAGTGGTAACCGTTCACACACTCCAGCGCTTTGTAGTGGCAAGCCGGACCGGTACAGGTGCTGACCACCGCAGTGTTGTCGACGACGCGCAGTTCCAGTGGTGCAAAACGTGCCAAAATGCCAAAGATGACGGAAAAGGTATCCCCGTTCTGCAACCAGACATCCCGCCCGTACACAAACATCCCAACCCAGGTCAGGACTGCATAAATCATGACGGCAATGGCCAGATTTCTCGGCACACTGCCCCCGGACCAGATCAATTCTGCCCAGAAAAATATCAGCAACCCCGCGACTGCCGGCCACATAGCCAACGCATGCGGATACGGGCGAGCGACAGACAACTGGGCACCTGAGGTCAATCGGCTAAAAGTCCACTCCGCCCAGCAAAATAACGTCCGAAATGGGTTGACCAACGCCCACAGATCGCCAATCAACGCACAGATAAATGCCACTCCCACCCACCAGACTACCCAGACCATTACCGGCGCAAGGTTACGAAAAGGATCCGGATCACCCACAAATCCTGCCAGCACGGTTGCAATCAGGAAAATCACCGCCACTGCCCGGACAATTGCCAGTGGCACTCCATGCGCAAGACAGCGCAAAAAACTGACATTCAGCAAGTTGAACCGGGAATAAGCTGTTTTGGCACCGTGATTTCGGCTGAACAGCCCAACAATGACAAAGCTCAGAACAATCGTTGCACCGGCGCCAGTCACCCACAGCCACAACGGAACCGGTAGATCATAACGCTGGCCGAAACCATGGCCCACAACCATTGGCGAAAAAACAATTGCGCCAATGGCCAAGGCGAATCTACAAACCGCAGAGACGGTGCCTAAATGCTTGTTTGTCAGCATTGTATCTCGTGCAAAAAACAACAAATAGGTTAATGGTTGTGTTGTTGTGTCATGATCACAGTCAATAACAAGCTAATACAACAAGTCACTACTGTCTAACATCACAACTCGCACAATCCGAGGGCGCTTGAACCCAGACCAACTGTATCAGCCACAGTCGCGGCTAATATCACCCCAAGGCAGTCGCGTGCGACAAAGAATAGCATCATCAATATCGGACTGATTGACAATAGCATTTGTCAGATCAGCATCAGTCAAATCAGCGCGACTAAACCTCGCACCGGTTAGATCAGCACCGTTAAGAAAAGCCCCCGTTAACTGCGCTCCACGTAAATCGGCTTTCCTGAGATTTGCCAGGAGCAAATAGGCACCTTGTAGATCAGCTCGACTTAGGTTGGCTTTTCGGAGATCTGCGTTAATCAACTGAGTACCGCGAAGATTTGCCTGACTGAGGTTGGTACCAAATAGATAGGCTCCGGTTAAATCGGCAGCACTAAGTTCAGCCTCATCAAACCGTGCACCGTTAAGATCAGCTCTAGGAAGTTTCGCGCCGTTCAGTACCTTACGCTGGAGATTTGCCCCACGTAGATCACAGCCTGGGCACTCATTCGAGTATAAAAGTTGCGTCAAGCGAACATCATAGGAGTCCGTGTCGCCTATTTGATTCTGATCGACCCCCCCGGGTCGAAAATGAACTGCTAGCTGAATATTCGACAGATGGCGACTATCAGTGGCGATGTTTGGAACGGACAGTTGACGGCTTATTGGCGGCAACTCGGCTGCAGGAACAATATTGTTACACCCCAAGGACAGCACCGAGAAAACAACCAGCGAACAACAAATGTGACTAACGCGGTTTCGATACGCCCGGTATCGCCTACAGCTATCTACTGCTAATCCAAACGGTCCAGAAAGGGCGGGTAGACAACCCAATATATTTTCTCACGGATGAGGGGCAGAGCCTCCAGCCTAACAAATTACTGGGATTGGCTCACCATATGGTCAACGGCTGCCTTCACTTCAGCATCGCTAAGGGTGGGATTTCCCCCCTTAGCCGGCATCACACCTGAGCTTCCCACAAGCCCATCGATAGCATTGGCATAAAGGCTGTCATTACCAGCAGCAATACGGTCAGCCCAGGCGGCAGCATTACCCACCATCGGTGCACCAGCTACGCCGGCACCATGACAGGCTATACAAGCCGATTGATAAACCTTCTGCCCGTCTACGGCAGCTTCAGTAGTCGACGCGACTTGCGTTGTTGTGCTGCTTTGCGCCTGGGCCGTTTTGATCTGCCCAACGGCAGCGATCCGCGCTGCGATCCCTGAGCCATCGCTCATCATCGACTCGCGATCTGCCTCCGTACGACCAGGAGTATCGAGATGATGCTCAACGAAGATAAATCCAAACAGTACGAGCGCCAAATGGAAAATGATCAGATAACTTTTCATGATTCTTGATTCTTTTCTAGTGCGGGTAATCTATGAGAGAGGCTTTATAACGCCGATGTTATTCGGCACCGCCGAAGAAGATCTCTCGGGTGAGAAACGTGTAATCGCCTTCCAGGGTGCCAATCCCGACGAAAACCAGCAGCAGTAACGGCGGCACGATGATTGCATAGACCAGTGCCAATCGCTCCCAGATCATGTGCATAAACACCGCAACGATCAATCCCGCTTTGAGCATCATAAAGACAATGATCAGAAACCAGCGCAGGTAACCTTCGAACTGAAAATAGTCGACCGCATAGGAGAATCCGCTCAGTACGAACAGCAGAATCCAGATCTTGAAATAAATGCCGAGTGGGTGTTGTTGACCTTCTGTTGATGCCATGATTTTCCTACCAGAGATAAAAGACTGCGAATATGAATACCCAAACCAGATCGACGAAGTGCCAATAAAGACCCATGATTTCGACCATGCCGTAATCTTGTTTACGGCCCGTCATGAATCCAGGTTCTTCCCGATCCATCTTGCCGCGTAAAACTTTAACAGCCATGATGACCAGAAACAGCACACCAATAGAGACGTGTGTGCCATGAAACCCTGTCACCATGAAAAAGATTGCGCCAAACTGTGGTGCACCCATGGGGTTCCCCCAGGGTCGCACGCCTTCCTCAACAATAAGTTTGGTCCACTCATAAGCCTGCATACCCACAAAAGTAGCACCGAGCAGTGCAGTGGCAAGCAACAGCCAGAAGCAGGTCATTCGATCCTTTCGATAGCCGAAATTGACGGCTAAAGCCATCGTGCCACTGCTGGTGATCAATACAAAGGTCATAATGGCAATCAGTAAGAGCGGCACATGATTACCAAACATGGTCAAGGCAAAGACTTCACTCGCGTTTGGCCACGGAATCGTCGTTGACATCCGAACCGTTCCGTAACTGATTAGGAAACAGCTGAAGATGAATGTGTCACTGAGGAGGAAGATCCACATCATGGCCTTTCCCCAGGGAGTTTTCTTAAACGCGCGTTGGTCAGAGGACCAGTCGGCGATTACACCAGGTGTGCCGTCAAGCAGCGGTGCCGTTTCGGCCATGGTGGCTTGCGCAGATTGCGTCATGTGTTTTTCTTCTCCTTAAGTGACCAACAACAGACCGAACATCACCAGCCAGACCACTAGCAGGAAGTGCCAGTACATAGCACACAGTTCCACGCTCATGTGAATCTTGGCCACCTCAGCACCACGCCACAACCTGATGGAGGCTCGAAACCAAGCGACGAGACCGCCCAGTAGATGCACACCATGTAACCCGGTGATGAGATAAAAAAACGAGTTTGATGGGTTGGAGTCGACAAAATAACCCAGCGATCCCAGTTGTCTCCAGACCAGAAACTGGCCCACCAGAAAAGCGAAAGCAAGCGCACCGCCAGCCAGCAATCCCCGCCGGACACCATCGGCATGCTCGCGACCTGCCGCAACCCGCGCCCACTGCAAGGCGATGCTGCTCAGGATCAGGATCGCCGTATTCAACCACAACAGCGCCGGAACAGGCAGTGCCTGCCAGTCGGCGTAGGCCATGCGAATAAAGTAGGCTGCCGTTAATAGCCCGAAGACTGCTGTGACCACGCCCAGGAATACCGACAGAAAAACCTTGGCTGTCGGCAGGCGAAATCCGTGCGAGTCCGAGACGTAACCGCGTTCAGCTACCCACGGCTTGGTCGATAACGTCCTGAAAATACTCACGTCGTCAGATCACTGGGATATCGAAGTGATTACTTTGTTGTCGTAACATTTAAGACTAGCTGGCTTGACCGGTATTCTTACTTGCGGGCACGTTCTGCGGAATAAAGTCTTCTTCCGCACCGGGTACGCTGAAATCGTAGGCCCAGCGATAAACCGAGGGCAATTCTTTCCCGAAATTGCCATGTGTCGGTGGCGTATCAGACGTCTGCCATTCCAGCGTGGTCGCCCCCCAGGGGTTACCACCAGCCGGTTTGCCATGCGTAGCACTGCGGTACAAGTTATACAAAAACAGAAGCTGAACACTCGCGACAGTAATTGCGGCGATAGAAATCCAGATATTTACAAATTGAGCCGATTCTGGAATCCAGTCTGGCAAACCATTGGCGCCCACGTTAGAAAAGTAGCGTCGGGGTACGCCCAATATACCCAGATAGTGCATGGGATAGTAAAGACAATAAAGCCCCACAAAGGTAACCCAGAAGTGGAATTTACCTAGCCCCTCGTTCAACATGCGGCCGGTAATCTTAGGATACCAGTGATACACCGCGCCGAAGACGGCGAGGATCGGCGACACCGCCATCACCATATGGAAATGGGCAACCACGAAGTAGGTATCCGATAACGGTACATCCACAATCACGTTGCCCAGAAAAATGCCAGTCAGCCCACCGTTGATAAACGTAAACACAAAACCGATGGCAAATAGCATCGGCACCGTCAAGCGAATGTTGCCCCGCCACAATGTGAGGACCCAGTTGTAGACCTTGATCGCAGTGGGCACCGCGATGATCAGCGTTGTGGTCGCGAAGAAAAACCCGAAGTAGGGGTTCATGCCGCTCACATACATATGATGTGCCCAGACGATGAAGCTTAAACCACCGATAACCACGATGGCCCAGACCATCAAGCGGTAGCCAAAAATGTTCTTGCGTGCGTGAACACTGAGCAGGTCGGACACGATACCAAAAGCTGGCAGGGCGACGATATAGACCTCAGGGTGACCAAAAAACCAGAACAGGTGCTGGAACAATACCGGGCTGCCACCGGAATGATCCAATTGCTGCCCTAAAGAGACAATTGCCGGCATGAAATAGCTGGTACCGAGCAAGTTATCCAAACTCATCATGATGGCGCTGACCAAGAGTGCAGGGAAAGCCAGCAACGCCAGTATGGTGGCGGTGAAAATCGCCCAGATAGTCAATGGCATGCGCATCAGCGTCATGCCTCGGGTACGGGCCTGTAAAACCGTGACCACGTAGTTCAAACCGCCCATGGTGAAGCCAATGACAAAAAATGCCAAAGAAATAACCATCAGCGTAATGCCCCAGCTCGCGCCTGGCGTCCCAGGCAAAATTGCTTGTGGCGGATAAAGTGTCCAGCCTGAGCCTGTTGGCCCGCCCGGTGTAAAGAAACTTGCTAACAATAACAGTACCGCAAACAAGTAGATCCAGTAACTGATCATGTTTACATAGGGGAACACCATGTCACGGGCACCCAGCATCAGTGGAATCAGGTAGTTCCCAAACCCCCCTAGGAAAAGGGCGGTTAGCAAATAGATAACCATGATCATGCCGTGCATGGTCACAAACTGGAGGTACGCATCAGGTGTGATAAATGACACCGCGCCAGGCCAGGCCAGCTGTATCCGCATCAGTACCGACAGTACCAGAGCCAACAGTCCCACAGCCATAGCAGTAATCGAATACTGCAGTGCGATGATTTTCGCGTCTTGGGAGAAAACGTATTTACCCAGCCAGGTCTTGGGGTGATACAGCTCTACCTCTTCAACTTCTGCTGCTGGGACGAAATCTTGCGCATCATGTGTGGCGTCAGTTAGTGCCATGATAAATACCCTTAGACTTTGATCTTACGTGTGATGTCTATAATTGAATTAAGTGTTTAAGCTCTTAAATACCAAACCCGATCAGCCTGAAGCCGACTTTAGATAAGCCACCAGCGCATCGAGCTGATCGTCGGTCAACTGGGCCGGCGGCATGATCGGGGCATAACCCTTAACAACCTTGGCATTTGGGTTGACGATCGATTCTTTTAAATAACCATCATCAACCAGTACGCTGCTGCCATCAATCAGGGTCTCGTTCTTACCTACCATTCCCTTCCAAGTCGGACCGACACCGGCACCGCCATCCAGGCTGTGACAAGCAATACACCCCTGGTCCCTGGCCAGTTGCTCACCCTGCTCGACCAAAGAACCACCAGAAGCACTCCCGGTGCCAGCCAGCATCTGGGCAAAGGTCGGCTGTGTCTGCAGCCAGGCCTGAAAATCCGCCTCCTCTTCAACTACCATGCGGCTGCGCATGTTGTAATGCCCAGAACCACAGAGTTCTGCGCAGAGCACATCGAATTCACCAATCTTGGTCGGTGTAAACCAGAAGTAGGTGATCATTCCGGGTACTAGATCCATCTTTGAACGGATTTGGGGCACATAAAAATCATGCAATACGTCCTTGGACCGGAGTAGCATTTTCACTGGGCCACCAATCGGCAGATGCACCTCGGGGCCACTGACCAGGATATCGTCCTGGCCGTTGGGATCGTCCGGATTCAGGCCAAACGGGTTACTGGCATTGATGTTGCGAGTATCGACCGTGCCCAACACACCATCAGCTCCAGGATAGCGATAAGTCCAGCGCCATTGTTGTCCAACTGCTTCGACCAGCATGGCGTCCTCTGGCACATCGACATATTTAGCCCAGACAAATAGACCAGGCGCCAGCATGGCGATTACGCCGACCGTCGTAAAGGCCGTCAGCCACCATTCGAGTTTCTTATTCTCGGGTTCGTATTCCGCCCGACGGTCCTTGCGATAACGATACTTATAGATTGCATAGGCCAGGAACAGATTGATAACGACAAATACGAAACCACAAACAATAAACGTAATAGTCAAGGTATCGTCGATCATGCCCCAGTTCGAAGCGATCGGTGTCAGGTACCAAGGACTCATAAAATGAAAGAGTACTGAAGCAATCACCAATACAACCAGGACAATGACTAGAACCATTCGTTCATTTCCTCTGAAATAGTCTCACAAAATTTATGTCTTAAGTCCCGCCTAACCCAGACGATCGCACACACCAGCCTCGATGCCACGATCATCAATTTACCTTGGCGAGAAAAACGAGGGCACCATAAAGGCGCCTTATGCCTCCATAAACTCCAATACAGCCCAGCATATCCTGGGCGCGAATTCTGTCACAGAATATTCAGTACAGCAACAAAATTGGGGTTTTACAGTGCCTAAATAATGTGGGCGACCGACGCGAACAGTCAACCGCGGGCCGCCCGAGGATATCAGTTCCTACTCACTAATTCTTGATCTAGATCAATACTCCAAAACATTTTATGTGAGGAGCAAACATCAGGGGCGCTTGGGCAACTCAACTTTAAGTGCGGGTCAATGTGGTTGAATTCGATCAGTCCGTTGACAATACAAGTGGTCTTTGGGTCGGCACCACGACGATCTGTGCAATGACCACATCGCTGGGCTGTTCCAGAACAAAACGGACCGACCGGGCAATGTCCTGGGGCGTCAGGCAGACGCCAAAATCCTGGTAGTAAGCCGCACCGCGTTTTTCGTCGCCAAAACGAATAGCTGCAAATTCCGTCTCGACCATTCCAGGCAGTACCTCCGAGATCTTGATACCCGTCGCGCCGTAGTCAAGACGCAATGTCTCGCTTAATCCGTGTACTGCATGCTTGCTTGCCGCATAAGCAGCACAGGCCTTGTACGCCTGAATGCCGGCGACAGATCCAATATTCACGATGTGGCCGGTATTGCGCTCTACCATGGAGTCAAGCACAGTCCGGGTCACACGCATGAGGCCGATGACGTTGGTCTCAATCGTGGCAGCCCACTGAGCAGCAGTCCCTTCGTGAAACTGGCGACGACCGCCAATGTCGTGGCCCGCGTTATTGACGAGAATATCGATATCCCGCCAGTCCAGGGGCAAGCGATCAAGTAATTTTGCGACTGATTCTTCATCCGTCACATCGAGCTCCAGCGCAATGGCCGCGTCACCGAGCTCTGCAGCCAGTGATTCAAGATGCGGCAGCCGACGGGCCGCACAGATCACTTGCGCACCGGCATCAGCGAGGGTACGCGCTGTTTGTTCGCCGATACCCGCGCTGGCCCCTGTCACTAAAGCAATTTTCCCGTCCAGATGTCCCATCGATTTCGTCTCCCGTGATGCTGTGGCGCCTGTTCCAGTCGGAATTAGCCATGAGCTGGCCGGCCAGTATAATTTGTCTCGTTCATCTTTCGCTGTATGCCGTGCGACCCGAACAACAACTGGACAAATCAGGCGTTCTCCCCAACCCAACCGATGCACATTATTCGAGACGGACCCGATCAGGCAGCGGCGGTGCTGATTCTGGCCCATGGTGCTGGTGCTGATTCCAACTCGGCGTTCATGGAATGGTTTGCACAATCACTGGCCGGCCAAGAGCTCACAGGTGGCCTAGCCGTCTGCCGGTTCGACTTCCCCTATATGATCACACGCCGCTCGACTGGGACAAAACGCCCACCTGACCGGGCTGCTGTTCTCATAGAAACCTGGCATGCGGCGATTAATTGGGTTCGCCGATCCCCGACACCGCCGCACCGGCTTTTTATCGGTGGAAAATCGATGGGGGGGCGCATCGCCAGCATGGTTGCGGAAGATGAAAAGGTCGACGGCATCGTCTGTTTGGGTTATCCCTTTCACCCGCCGGGTAAACCCGACAAACTCCGCACTGAACATCTCGAAGACTTAAACATTCCCATGCTGGTCTGTCAGGGCGAACGCGATGTCTTTGGTCACAGAACCGAGTCAGCTAGCTGGCAGCTGCCCCGTTCAATTCAATTCAGCTGGCTGACCGATGGTGACCACAGCTTCAAACCGCGAAAAAAATCGGGATTGACTGAGGCAGACAATAGAACCACGGCTCGCCAGGCGATTATCAAGTTCATTGCCAAAGTACAGCATTAATGCGGGGAAATCAGTCCAACTGCAGTTCTTTTAATTTACGGGTCAGCGTGTTTCGTCCCCAGCCCAGGCGACGGGCCGCTTCCTGTTTTCGACCGTGAGTAAATGACAACGCGGTCTGCAACAGTACCCTCTCAAACTGCGGGCCGATCTCGTCGAGGATTTCACTTTGTCCCAGATCCAGTTTTCTCTGTATTGCGGTTTGAAGTTGTTGCTCCCAGCCCGAATCTGCTGCAGGCACACCAACACCGAATTCATCGGGTAGATCGGTCAGCGAGATCGTCCGCCCCGGTGCCATGACCGTCACCTGGCGACAGAGATTTTCCAGCTGGCGCACGTTGCCCGGCCAATGTCGCCGGGTCAGTACTGTCAGTACTGAATCGTCAAGCTGCTTGGGCTCCACACCCAGCTCCCGGGCAGCCTGATCCAGGAAAAGCAGCGCAAGCGGTTCGATATCTTCCTGCCGGGCTCGCAAAGGCGGCAGCGTCACGGCCATAACATTGAGCCTGTGGTAAAGATCCTCACGAAAGCTTTGGGCTCGAACCTTGGCGTCAAGGTCCTGGTTGGTAGCAGCGATAATGCGCGCATCGGTCCGTAACTGCTCATGTCCACCCAGCCGATAAAATGTGCCGTCGGATAAAATCCTGAGCAACCGCGTTTGCAGGTCGATCGGCATATCGCCAATCTCATCGAGAAATAAAGTGCCCCCGCGCGCCTGTTCGAATCGACCCTCGCGACGCGCATGGGCGCCGGTAAAAGCCCCTTTTTCGTGGCCAAAAAGTTCCGATTCGAGGAGTTCAGCGGGAATAGCCGCGATGTTGATTGCGACAAACGGACCATTGTGCCGCGGACTGTTGTGGTGAATCGCACCGGCGACCAGTTCTTTCCCCGTGCCGGTTTCACCACAAATTAGCACATTGATGGTGGATTTTGATAGCCTGCCGATAACCCGGAAAACGGCTTGCATAGCCTTGGCTTCCCCGATGATCGACGACTCGGTCATCTCGGCCTGCAGCGTAGGGGCTGGCGGTGTCTGACTGTGCTTTTCAAGCGCCCGGTGCAGCAGACCGACCGCTTCATTAAGATCAAACGGCTTGGGCAGATACTCAAAAGCACCTGCCTGATACGCTGACAGGGCGTTCTCCAGATCGGTGTGTGCCGTCATCACGATTACCGGCAATGACGGTGTTCGTTCATTCAGATACTGCAATAGTTCCAGGCCGTCGGTACCCGGCATTCGGATATCGGTGATGATTACATCCGGATTCTCAGACTGAACCTGGCGCAGAACATCACCAGCATTATCAAACACTGTCGTCCGCCAGCCAGCATCACTCAGCGCTTTGTCGAGCACCCACCTGATGGACGCATCGTCATCTACGATCCACACGCTGGGTTGTGCATTCATGATGGTTCCTCCACCGGCAGATATAAAGAGAAGCGCGTGTCGCCTGGCTGACTCATGCACTCGATCGCACCACCATGGCGCGACACAATGTCCTGCGCTATTGAAAGACCCAGGCCGGCGCCGCCTGATCGGCCGGATACCATCGGGAAAAACACGTTTTCTCGTATATCAGCGGGTATGCCGGGCCCGTTATCACTGATTCGGGCTTCGAGTACATGCCGGTGGCGACGATTACCCAGGGTGAACTGGCGCCGTATGCGTGTCAGCAAACCAATTTCCCCGCGGCCGTCCATGGCCTGTACGCCGTTACGAACTATGTTGAGCACGGCCTGAATCAGCTGTTCTCGATCCCCCATGATCTCGGGGATACTGGGATCATAGTCCCGGCTGAAGGTCAGCCCTTCCTGAACGTCAGCGAGCGTTAGTCTGCGTACATGTTCCAGTACAGCATGTAGGTTAAAGCAGGTTTTCTCACGCGTGGTGAACGGACCGGTCATCCGGTCGACCAGCGCACTCAGCCGATCTGCTTCATGCATGATGATCCGGGTATATTCCCGGGACTCGCGGTCTGGCAGCTCCCTGTCTAGAAGCTGGGCTGCACCGCGCAACCCCCCGAGCGGGTTCTTGATTTCGTGTGCCAGACGGTCGATCAGCATGGTAGACACCGCGTGGCGCTCCTGTGAACGAGTTTCCAGCGTGAAGCGTGACAAGTGATCAACGCGTACCAGTTCGACCAGCGCCAACTCCCCATCTCCAACCCAGCCAAAGGGGGACACTGTGCAGTCAACCACTAATGCATGTCCGTCGATAGACTGTTTGAGAGTCAGTTCACGTAATGTGGTCGAACGACGCTCCCCGGTGGCCGCCAGGGCCGCCTGGAGCGGCGCACCGATCCCCAGCAGTTCATCGGTTCGTCGGCCACGTACTCGTTCAGCGCTGGCCGCCAATAGTATCTGTGCGGCGCCATTGACATAGTGGACCGAACCGTCAAGTTCCACCAGCAGGACGGCCGTCGACAGCCCATCAAGGATCTGGTCAGCGGGCAGTGTTTCCATCACAGTCAATCAGTTGCACCAAAACAGTGCGTATTGGCGCCGAGCGAGAGGCACTCTGACCCCACAACGCGGCGTCCGGTTCAGCGATCAAACGCTGTAATACATCTCAAACTCTGCGGGGTGTGTGGCCTGCGACAAACGTTGGACTTCCTCACTTTTGAGTTCGATATAGGCCTCTATCATGTCATCTGTCATGACGCCGCCGGCCTTGAGAAACTCACGATCTCCAGATAGCGCTTCCAGAGCAACATCAAGAGAATGGGCAACCGTTGGGATGCCCTTTTCTTCCTCAGGCGGCAGGTCGTACAGGTCCTTGTCGAGTGGCTCACCGGGGTGGATCTTGTTCTGGATGCCATCTAGTCCGGCCATCATCATGGCCGTAAACGCCAGATAGGGATTGGCGGTGGCATCGGGGAAACGGATCTCTATACGTCGACCCTTCGGATTTGACACATACGGAATACGACAGGATGCCGACCGGTTACGTGCAGAATAGGCCAGCATGACCGGCGCCTCAAATCCCGGCACCAGACGCTTGTAACTGTTGGTGCTCGAATTGGTAAAGGCGTTGAGCGCACGCGCGTGCTTGAAAATTCCACCGATGTAATACAACGCCATCTCGCTCAGCCCGCTGGGATGATCACCGGCAAACATGTTGTCCCCGCCTTTGAACACGGACTGGTGAACATGCATGCCCGAACCATTATCACCCACCAGCGGCTTGGGCATGAACGTCGCCGTCAGGCCATGTACATGGGCGACGTTGTGCACACAGTACTTATAGACCTGCAGCTGATCAGCTTTCTTGACCAGCGTGTCGAAGCGCGTTCCGATCTCACCCTGACCGGCTGTGCCGACCTCATGGTGATGCACTTCCACATCAAGACCCATATCGGCCATTGCCAGGCACATAGCGGAGCGAACGTCCTGCAGCGAATCGACCGGCGGCACAGGAAAATAGCCCCCTTTGACACCCGGGCGATGTCCGATGTTGCCGTCTTCATAATCCTTGCCTGAACTCCAGGCGCCTTCCACAGATTCGATGTGGTAACTGGCTTCGCTCATCTCGTTGGTCCAACGCACTGAATCAAAGACAAAGAACTCTGCCTCAGGTCCGAAAAATGCTTCGTCTCCAATACCGGTGGATTTAAGGTAGGCTTCACCGCGTTTAGCGATCGATCGTGGATCTCTTTCATAGCCTTGCATGGTCGCCGGTTCGATCACGTCACACCGCAACAGCACGGTGGTGTCCTGCATAAAAGGATCGATTACCACAGAATTGGGATCCGGCATCAGAATCATGTCCGAATCATTGATCCCTTTCCAGCCAGCGATTGAAGAGCCGTCGAACATCTTGCCTTCTTCAAACGTTTCTTCTTCGACTGCACTGGCCGGCACGGAGACGTGTTGTTCCTTGCCTTTGGTATCGGTGAATCTGAAATCAATAAACTTCGCTTTACTTTCCTGAATCATATTCAGAGCATCGGCCGCTGACATCGTTTGTTACCTCGCTTTGGTTTGTGGCGATTCCTGCTGCCTCGTGTCATGAACACGGGACTTAGGCGCCGGGCATATTGGAAAAAGAACTGCTGTTTTAATAGAAGCAAGTTCTGTGCCACCGAAAAACAACGGACTATTATACCCAATCTCGGTCAAACTGCACCATTATTGTGCATTAATGGAGCCATTGCGCACAATTAATGTGCGTATAACGTGCTAGACCGAGTTATGTGGGTGTCGGCGTTGTAACGCGCAGAATCACCACCACACCCTCGGCATCCTCATTAGTCGCCATCACTTCGTGGCCGTGAACGCGACACCAGGCTGGAATATCATTCAGTGCGCCCGGGTCCGTACACTGAACCTCGAGTATGTCGCCCGTATTCAGCGCCTTGACGCGATCCTGCGTGCGGATCACGGGCATTGGGCACAACAGATTTCTGGCATCCAGGATATACCGGCTCATACGTACCACTGGGCTGGGATCTCAGAAGATGGGAGTGGCTGGATGCACAATGGTACTGGATCACCCCGACCGAGCACGGCATCGAACGTAACCCGGTTTGCATCGCGGCCCTGACCGAAGCGGGCAGCAATACGGGCAGCGAGCGCCATTTCTGATTCGTTGATGTCACCTTCGATCAGCGTCAGCGGACCGTTATGGCTGGTCATCGTCAGGTGACTGAATCGATGCCGGTAACCTTGCAGATAATTGGTTTCTCCCGCGTCTCTGGCGATAATCAGTTTGAAATGGGGTCGGGGACGGATGTGTCGACCAACCTTCAACAGCATAATGTCATCGAGTTCGTAGGTTTTCTTACCCCTGGATTGCCATAGATCGTTGAGCTTTCGCGAGTAGGTCGCGTCGGTCAGAAAACAGCAGCCACCTGCCGGCTGCGCGTAATCCTCTATCCCCAGGGCCGCCGCCAATGCCATCTGTGGTTTTCGGCTGCGGCCACTGAAATCATAGAGTGACTGCCGATCGACCCAGCCGTTGCGTTCAGCCGCTGTGGGGGATTGAAGTTTCGCGCACAACGGTCGCAACAACAAATCGCCGGCGCCTGATTCCCGCTGCACAACCGGGAAGGTTTCGCGTCTTTGCGACATAGGCCTTTGGCCCACAACTTCGCCTGTAACAATAAAATCAAACCCGTGCGCTTGCATCCATTGTCGAGCTTTTCCAACCATGAACGACTTACAGTCCAGACAAGGATTCAGATTAGCGCCGTAACCATGTCGGGGATTGATCACCACATCCTTATATTCCTCGATGACATCGATAATGTGGAGTTTTATGCCCAGTTGCTCGGCTACCCATAGCGCATTGTTGCGCTTTGGGCGCTTACGATCGTGGTTTCGAATGGCATGTGTGTGTCCTTCAACGCAGAACCCGGTAAAGAAATTAAGCCCTTCAACATGCACGCCCTGATCCTTCACGACACGCGCGGCCAGCATCGAATCCAATCCACCTGAAATCAGGGCCACAGCTTTAGCTTGATTCTGGGCATTGGTCGTCATTGTTTTCTCCGTGCTGACACAGCACAATTTTACCAACTTACCAACCGGGTCATCCGGTGCCCCGACTGTACTGCTGCGACAGTACCAAGCGCTACCGTTATAATCTCCACGGTATCAAAGCGTCTACCAGAGGGGGCTCTTCCCGTGCATTTTCAGGAACTTATCCTGCGCCTCCAGAATTACTGGGCCGCGCAGGACTGTGTGATCTTGCAACCTTACGACCTTGAGGTCGGCGCGGGAACATTTCACACGGCCACTTTCCTTGCCGCGATCGGCCCTGAGCCGTTGCGTGCCGCATACGTTCAACCCTCACGCCGACCTACCGATGGCCGCTATGGCGAAAACCCCAACCGCCTGCAGCATTATTTTCAATTTCAGGTAGTTCTGAAACCGTCACCGGACGACTTCCAACAACGCTATCTGGGGTCCTTGGAAACTCTGGGGATAGACTTTCTACGCGATGACATCCGATTTGTAGAAGATGACTGGGAATCACCGACACTCGGAGCCTGGGGCCTGGGTTGGGAGGTATGGCTAAACGGGATGGAGGTATCTCAGTTCACATATTTCCAGCAGGTCGGCGGGTTGGACTGCCATCCGGTCACCGGTGAGATCACCTACGGACTGGAACGCGTTGCGCTTTACCTGCAGGGCAAAGACAACATCTTCGACCTGAGTTGGAATGCACAATTCAGCTATGGTGACCTTTATCGTCAAAATGAAGTCGAGCAATCCGCCTATAATTTTGAACACGCCGATGTCTCAGCGCTGCTTCATCAATTTGATGTTTGCGAGAATACCTGCCTCAAACTGCTTGAGGTGAACCTGCCGCTGCCTGCTTACGAGCAGGTACTCAAGGCGTCTCATACGTTTAATCTTTTGGATGCACGACACGCGATTGGTGTAACCGAACGAGCGCGCTACATTGGCCGGGTTCGTACACTCGCCCGGGGTGTGGCCGAAAACTACTATCAGCGTCGGCAGCAACTCGGCTTCCCACGGCTTAGATCATAACCATGACTCGCACGCTGTCTAAAGCCAAACGGTCTAGTTCCGCGACACTTCTGGTGGAAGTGGGCACCGAAGAACTCCCGCCACGAGCAATCGCCCGCCTCGGTGAGGCATTCGCGACGGCCCTGGCCAAGCGCCTCTCGGAGCACGCTCTTGTCGATGATGCCATGCCTGTTTGGTATGCAACCCCCCGTCGTCTTGCGGTCACAATACCGGCGGTTTTACGCCGCCAACCCGACCGAATTTCTGAACGCCGTGGACCCGCATTAACCAAAGCATTCGATGCAGCAGGGTTACCGACTGCTGCGGCAACCGGTTTTGCGAGATCTTGCGGGGTGAGCGTTGACCAACTGGTTCAAAATGAAACAGACAAGGGCACGTGGCTCGTGCACCGAACATCGCAGCCTGGGGCGCTTGCCCGTGACCTCGTGCCGGAGAGTATTGAAAGCGCTCTGGCTTCGTTGCCAGTACCCAAAATGATGCGCTGGGGGTCGGGGACTGCAGAGTTTGTCCGGCCGGTACACTGGCTGGTGGTGTTGCACGGCCGGCAGATCATTCGCTGCTCGATTTTCGGGGTGCCGTCGAGTAATACCAGCCATGGCCACCGCTTCATGTGCACAACCCCGGTGCCACTCACATCAGCCGACAGTTACCGCGAACACTTGAAAAATTCAGGCCACGTCATCGCTGATTTTTCCGAGCGCCGGTCGACCATCGAGACACAGATTAAGCGCCTGGGACAACGAGCCGGCGGAGTGCCGGTAGTCGATACTGCTCTGCTAGAGATAGTGACCGGCCTGGTGGAAAAACCCCACGCACTGCTGGGCAGTTTTGAACCGGCGTTTCTGCAGATCCCCGCAGAAATACTGATCTGTGCCATGCGCGATCATCAGAAATATTTTCACCTTGTCGATGAACGGGGGCAACTGTTGCCCAAGTTCATCGCAGTAAGCAACATTCGCAGCAAACAACCGGCCCGGGTCCGTCAAGGAAATGAGCGCGTGCTGCAGGCCCGCCTTTCGGACGCGCGCTTTTTCTGGGATGAAGACCGTAGACGAACACTTGAATCCCGTGTCGCCGATCTCGAGAGCGTTACATTCCATCATGAACTGGGAAGCCTGTGGGATAAAACGGATCGACTGATCGAACTCGCCGGGCATCTCGCCAGACTTCTTGGCGAAAACGCCGACAGCTGTCAACGAGCAGCTCAGTTGTGCAAAGCCGACCTGGTCACCGATATGGTTGGTGAATTTCCGGATCTGCAAGGCGTCATGGGCCGCTACTACGCAATTCATGACCGTGAAAAGAAAGCGATCGGGAGGGCAATCGAAGAGCATTATCATCCCAGACATGCAGGCGACGCTCTACCGCAATCCAAGGTTGGCCGTATCCTGGCAGTGGCTGACCGAATCGACTCCCTGGTCGGCCTGTTCGCGGTCGGCGAATTCCCCAGTGGTGACAGCGACCCCTACGCTCTGCGACGGGCAGCATTGGGGATTATCCGCATACTGGTGGAAAAGAAAGTCGACTTGGATATCGCCCACCTGGTGGATCTGAGCGCAGCAGCCTACGAGCAGGCTGGGCTTATCATCGATACGCCCGTTCGACAGCAGGTAAGGGACTTCATCGTAGAACGTTATCGCGCACTTTACCTCGCTGCTGGATTCCGCAATGACGAAATTTCTGCCGTCATCCAAAGTGGTGCAACTCGGCCGCTGGATTTCGACCGACGGCTAAAAGCGGTTTCGAAGTTTCGCCGCGCACCAACGGCCGCCAATCTTGCTGCGGCGAACAAACGCATCCGTAATATCCTACGCAAAGTTGATCAGCAGGTGCCGCTTAAGATTAATGAACAGTTGTTCGAACATCCGTCCGAACACGATCTGTCGGCCGCCCTGGTACACATCTCAACAGAGGTGTCGCCACTGATTGAGCGTGCTGACTACGCCGGGGCGCTGCGACAGCTCTCTGCCCTCAGTGTTCCGGTCGACCAATTTTTTGATGATGTCATGGTGATGGCTGAAAATCCTACGTTGCGAAGCAATCGCCTTGCGCTTCTGAACCAACTGGCAACCCTGTTTCTGGCAATTGCCGATATCTCTGTTCTGCAGATGTCTGATTGAACGATGTCCAACGATCGATACAGCGCTATGCTTACTGCAGTACAGCGATTCCACGACAAGCACGGGTTCCGCGAATCCGGGGGCGAAGATCTTCCTTATCGGGTTGCGCTGATGGCGGAAGAACTGGGCGAGATTTCTGCCTGTATCACTAAAGGTAAGACCAAGGAAGCACTGGCTGAGGAATGTGCTGACCTGTTGATTTTGCTTATCGGCACCGCGATATCCGCCAACTTAGACTTAAGTGAGGCATTCTGGCAGAAAATGGAGAAGATTGAGCAGCGGCCAAGCCGCATGATCGATGGTCGAATCCGCGTTTCGGATTTTGGGAGTTGATGACTGTGTCTCTGGTTATCCTGGATCGCGACGGTGTAATCAATCATGACTCTGACGACTACATAAAATCGCCGGACGAGTGGCAACCTTTACCCGGCAGCCTGGAAGCAATTGCCCGACTTTGTCGTGCAGACTACACGGTGGTCGTGGCAACCAATCAGGCCGGAGTCGGCCGAGGTTTGTTCAGCCTGGAAATGCTGACCCGCATACACCGTAAAATGGCATCGAGTATCCGCGACAAGGGCGGTAGACTGGACTCGGTATTTTTCTGTCCCCACAGCCCCGCTGATCAGTGCGGTTGCAGAAAACCAAAACCCGGTATGCTTCTGGAAATCAGTGACCGACTGAATATAGGGCTCTCTGGTGTACCCGTTGTGGGGGATTCACTGCGTGATCTCGAAGCAGCGGCGGCGGCGGGCGCCATGCCGGTAATGGTTAAAACGGGTCGGGGTCAACTTACGCAGGAAAAGCTCTCACAAGGCGAGCTATCTCACGCTCTGGGACAGACGCCGGTTTATGCGGATCTGGCCGCATTCACCGACGCAGTGCTGGATGGCAACCTGGAATCAGTTGCTCGCCACACAGACCAGGGGACGCACCACTAACCCGCGGCGACTTGGAGAACTTCGTGTCTTTCACCGTTTGGTTACGCTCCAGTCTGTTCTTCGGTGGAATGGTGGTTTCGATTTTGGTCTTCTGGCCAGTTTCGATGGTCGCCTGGGTGCTGCCTATCGTTCAAAGGATGCGGGTCATCGGCGCTTGGGCATGGTTCATCAACCGATGGCTCGGTGCCACCTGTGGGCTGCACTATGAGGTCAGCGGGCTGGAAAACCTGCCGCAACAACCCGGCGTAATTCTTTCGAAACACCAATCAGCGTGGGAGACGATTGTGTTCCAGGTCATCTTTCCGCCACAGACCTGGGCGCTAAAACGTGAAGCGTTATGGATCCCCTTTTTCGGTTGGGGCCTCGCTGCAACAGATCCTATTGCGATTAACCGTTCCACCCGTGTGCGCGCACTCGATCAACTCTGTGAACAAGGCAAAATCAAGTTGGCTGAAGGCCGTTGGGTCGTGATTTTCCCAGAGGGGACGCGTATACCGCCGGGTGAGCAAGGCCGCTATTTTCCCGGCGGGGCAATGCTGGCCGTCAGGGCCGGCGTACCTGTTATCCCCGTTGCACACAATGCCGGACAGTACTGGGGTCGGCGAAGCTTTCTAAAATACCCTGGCACCATCACCGTTAGGATCGGACCTGCCATCGACACCCGAAACGTCAAGGCCCGTGAAGTCAACAAGGCGGCCGCGGCCTGGATCGAAGACACTATGCAGGAACTCTACCGCAACAATCCGCCATCCCCGACAACACCCTGAGTCCCCTTAATGGACATCCTCCAGAGATCGGGTTCGACACGCCGCTGGTGAGTCGCTCAGTACAGCAGTCAGGTTGGCAAAGTCTTCAGCACTCAGCATCTCCGGTCTAACCTCTGGATCGATGCCACAAACTGAAAATGCGTTTTCGGGCTGATAGTGCTTAAGGGCATTACGTACAGTTTTACGCCGCTGGGAAAACGCCGTTCTGACCAACTCTGAGAACGCCTGCTCATCAACCACAGGACCGATTGGTCGGGGACGGGGGGTCAAGCGGATCACCGTCGATTCAACCTGGGGAACCGGTGAAAATGATGTCGGATCGACGTTGAACAGGCTTTCGACGGTGCAGACGCGACCGATCATGACTGTGAGTCGCCCATAATCTCGTGAACCCGGTGCCGCTGCTAGGCGCTGCGCCACTTCTCGCTGCAACATAAACACCGCGCGGTCAATACAGTCCACCACACTCAGCAATCGGATCAGCAGTATAGAAGCGATGTTGTAGGGCAGGTTACCGACCAGAACCAAGCTACCCCCCAGTGGAGAGACCAGTGCTCGAAAATCAAAGGTCAGCACATCCTGCTGATGAACCGTCACCCGACTTTCATCATCGTAGGATTCATCCAGGATCCTGGCGAGATCACGGTCCAGCTCAACCAGATGAAGTAACCGGCAGCGTGCTAACAACGATGTCGTGAGTGCGCCCCGGCCCGGCCCGATCTCGACCAGCGTTTCTTCTGAGCCGATCCTGACACTTTCCACAATTCGGGCGATGACCCCGCGGTCGTGCAGAAAGTGTTGGCCGAATCGCTTGCGCGGTCGCAGTCGATCACCGTGATCAGTCGGCACGAGTCATCCATTTGGCCCATCTGAGCGCAGCCTTCAAGCTGGAAACCTGCGCTGTGCCGGTGCCGGCCAAGTCCAGTGCCGTGCCGTGATCCACAGACGTCCTAACGATCGGCAAACCCAGCGTAACATTCACGACATCACCGAACCCATGGTGCTTGATGACGGGTAGCCCCTGATCGTGATACATGGCGACAACTGCATCCAGTGTTTCGAGTTGGCGGTCTGTAAATGCGGTATCTGCCGGCAGTGGCCCCACCAGCTCGAAACCCTCCGCACGCAGTGTCTCGAGCACTGGTGTAATAACGTGAATCTCCTCCATCCCCAAGTGTCCGTCTTCACCGGCATGAGGATTCAGCCCGCACACACCAAGGACCGGGCGCGTGATTCCGAACCGGCGCTCAAGGTCAGCGACCACCGTGCGCAACACTCTTTCCAGCCGGTCTGCTGTTACGGCAACCGGAACCTCCGCCAGAGGCAGGTGTATCGTCACCAGCACTACTCTTAGTGTATCTGTTGCCAGCATCATCACGGGCTGTTCAGTACCACAACGTTGTGCAATGAATTCAGTGTGGCCAGAAAAAACGTGGCCGGCATCGTTGATTACGCCTTTATGAACCGGGCAGGTCACCATCGCTCGGTAATCGCCGGCCAAGCATCCATCCACCGCACGTGCCACGGTCTCAATCACATAGGGCACATTGGCTCGATCCAGCTGACCAGGCAAACTACTCGTGCTCAATGCAACCTGTTCAACGCGCGCCGTAGCGCCAGGACCTGCAACACCCGAGTCTGTCAGAGCCAGTTCGAGCCCAATCGCTGCCGCCCGCTGCAACAACAGTTCGCTATCTCCCAACACAACCAAAGGCACAGCACAGGAATCCTGCAACAACTGGACAATCAATTCCGGGCCGATGCCAGCCGGTTCGCCCGTAGTGACAACTATCGGACAATCGGAATTTTGACCATTACTGTTCATCGGGGTTACTCATCCAGTAGGCCAACGTTTTGTAAGGCGTGTCCAGGTTTTGAGTCCAGGCAACGACCGCCATTTTATCCGTCGGGCGATTCTGACTGAGCTTATGGTGACTACGCGCTCGAGCGGGTTCAAAGCATATGCCAAAAACAGCTTGCGACAACTGTTCGATGTAATCCGAAGGTGCGTCACTTAGCCGCCAGTCAGATCCCTGGCTACGCTCAAACTGATCAACCTGGTGTTCCAAAAGGCCTAACAGGTTCTGGTCCGGAACCTTTTTAAGCGTGCCGAAAAACTGTGCGGCCACATAATTCCAGGTCGGTACAACTTTACCGCTTTTCGGTTTCTCCGCGTAAATTGACGGCGACACATAGCCATCGGCAGCCTGAAAAACCAACCGGCAATGAAGCGACCCCTGCATGAGCAGCTCGTAGAGTGGATTAGTCTTAACCAGGTGCCCCTCCAATAAGACCTTACCGGCCCGCCGAACGATGACAAGGGGTGCAAATACTGCATCACACAACGTGCCGTCTTCAGGCTGAATACAGGCAAACTTAACTTTTTCAGCCACGTCAAAGGCGCGCTCCGGGTTGTCATCGGAAAACAGCTCTGGTGGGTAGTGTCTTGCGGTCACTGCGAATACAGGCGCGGCACAGGTGGGTTATTCGATGGTAACGAAATGATGGGGTTCGATCGTAAGTTGATGCATTGGCTATTTCTATGGAATATTTTTTCGGTTTCTGTCTTCCGGTAAGCCTTGCATCCTTAATTCATCTATCGGGTCTGTTTATACGAAACGACCGCCCCGCATTCTTATCAACTTCTATGACCCTATCCAATCCGTTACCTCCTCGTCTCCGATTTGCATATTCTATTCCATCATTCACCCAACCCATCTTAACCAGTATGTCTAATCACATCTGCAAATTACTCATCAAATTAGCGAGTCGTTTCGGGCTTGTAGAAAAATAGCGTGCCGTTGTCTGGATACTGGAATGACCCATCAGCAACTTCACGCAATTGATATCGGCACCTTGCTCTATCAGGGTGGTAGCGAACTTTCTGCGACCACTGTGACTACTGGCATTTCTAAATCCGGCATCGTCATAGATGCGTTTGATTAGATGGGCCATAGAGTTGGGTGAGAAGAAACGACCCTTCTGGGACTTGAATAACGGACCGGATGGTTCAACGAACCGACTACGCACTCGCGACTGATTGCTAATGTGTTGCTCTATCGCCGAGACCACTTTGGGGTGCATGAGTGGTATATCACGGTGTTTATTGCCCTTTGGATGGTTTCCGATCAACCGCAAGGTATCGACCACCTTTCCACCGATCCAGACATCAATAACCTTCAAAGACGCCAGCTCCTGACTGCGAAGACCGCATAGGTGCGACAGGACGATGATCAGGTAATTTCTGGATGCGTGTGTCCTACCAGACCCCAAAATCGTCTTTAAGACGATCTGTAGTTGTTCGTCGGTCAAAACAGCCGCCAATCCAGTTTTCCCCGCTCTGCTCACCTTCAATCCCCTCCAAATTAACAACATAATATCATCTAATACACTTATTATATGTTATTATTTTGTAAATACCAGGGCTTTTCTGGATATTTAATCCATAAAATGAACTACTTACGAAAATACAACATTTAGTCCTAAATTTATGTCTTAATGGCAGAAATGGGTAAGAAAGGAAATTCGACGGAAAAGCGAGAGGTTGAGGCTCTTTTAGGTGTTATCTACTTGCAAATTAAGAACTATCCCACTCCCATCGCGGGATGTGACGAGCAATTCAATTTTCTACTTGCGGAACGGGACCGACTACGGGATGAGTTAGAACAACTTAAACGGTCCTTATAATTTAGGTGGTTTGTTCGGGTTCTATCCATGAACCGGAGGGCAAAGTTAGATAGTTTTGGTGGGTATTTCTTGTTTAATCGTACATCTCGTAGGTTTTTCTTCTTAACGATGGAATATGCGTGTGACCCGTGAAACATTTTACCGCGAGGAGTTCTGTAATCGTTCTGGTTTAACCAATCCGGAATTTAGGTGTAATTCCACCCCTTTTCACGGAAACCCGTAATGGCGACGAATAGAAACTGCTGATAGGTGGAATAGGGTGCAGTCCAAAGATGACTTGCACGGAGAGATAGGACAAAAGTTAGGAAAACTTCTGTATTCTGGGGGTTTCTCCTACCCCCGAACCAAACTACTCCACGGTGACGGAGTTGTGGAGGTGGGGGGTAATCAGATGCCTCAATCTGTTAGCAGCCTGAATCGTTGATTGATTCGTCGGGCATTCTAGTCCGACAGAAGACAGTCCCAGTCAGATTTGCCCCGGTCAGATCTGCCTCAGTCAGATTTGCATAATGCAGACTTGCCCCAGTTAAATTTGCCCCAGTTAGGTTTGCCTTGGTCAGGTCTGCCACGTCCAGAATTGCCAACTCCAGATTTGCCTTGGTCAGATTTGCCCCAGTCAGGTCTGCCCCATACAGGTTTGCTCCAGTGAGGTTTGCCTTACTTAGATCACAACCAGAGCAATCCCCAGTTGCCTTGAGTTTCTCCAGATACCCAGCAAGATCACACTTAGATTCTTGTTCATAAGGCAACAGGGTGTGACATAAGAATGCCTGGTTTAATGTTTCTTTATCTATCATTGCGTCGGTGAGGATTGCCCGAGTCAGGTCTGCCCCGGTCAGGTTTGCCCCGGTCAGATTTGCGTCTGTCAGATTTGCCTCAGTCAGATCTGCCCCAGATAGAAATGCCTCAGTTAGATTTGCCCCAGACAGGTTTGCCCTAGACAGGTTTGCCCCAGACAGGTCTGCCCCAAACAGATTTGCTCCGTTCAGACTTGCCTCGGTTAGGTTCGCATACAGACTTGCCTCGGTTAGGTTTGCCTCGATCAGATTTGCCCCATACAGAGTTGCCCCTCTCAGTTCTACCCTGGACAGATCTGCCCCTTTCAGGTCTGCCTCAGTCAGATCTGCATCGGTCAGGGTTGCCTCGGTCAGATTTGCCTTAGTCAGGATTGCTCCACTCAGATCTGCATCTTTCAGATCTGCCCCAGACAGATTTACCTTAGTCAGATCTGCATTTTTCAGATCTGTCCAAGTCAGGTTTGCCCCAGATAGATCTGCCGCAAACAGAATTGCTCCGTTCAGATCTGCATCATACAAATTTGCATCGGTCAGGTCTGCCCCTTGCAGAAATACCTCACTTAGATCGCAACCAGAGCAATCCCCAGTTGACTTGAGTTTCTCCAAGTCATCTTCATCATACGCACCCACCTGCCAAGAGATGCCCATCATCAAAAAGAAGCAGAGACCGGCAACTGAGAGTGGTGGGTTTAGTTTCATCATTGCCCTCCTGTCCAAGACTGGAGGAAGTGCGTTAATGATTTTATGCGGTTTCCTCGTCGGTCGGAGTGTTGATTAGGGTTCTATCGACGAACCGGATCCCAAAATTAGAGAGTTTCGGGGGGTATCTTTAGGTTGATCTACTCTCTCTGACCCTTTTCTTCTTCACGATGGAATGGCATGAGGAGTTAAACAACTTCTTGCCCCTGGGTGTCTTGTAATCGTTGGTATTGAACCAATCAGCAATCTGTTGGTAATTCCATCCCTTCTCACGAAATCTGCATATGGTGACGAATAGGAACTGCTGGTACTCGGAATAGGGTGCAGTCCAGAGGTGACTTGCACGGACAGATAGACGGAAAGTGAGGTAAATCTCAGTGTTTTGAGTATTTCTCTTACTGTCGAACTGAACTACTCCACAGTGACGGACTTGGCGAGGTTGCGAGGCTTATCCACATCCGTGCCCTTGATTAAAGCCGCATGGTAGGCCAACAACTGCATCGGCAATGTAAACACAATGGGGGCCACTGCGCTGTCCACCTGGGCCACATGAATCAGGTCAAGATCTTCGTCGCGCTTGAAGTCGGTTTCGGGATCAGCAAAAACGAATAACCGCCCGCCGCGGGCCCGCACTTCAGCCAGGTTCGATTTCAGCTTCTCCAGCATCGCGTCGTTCGGCGCGACTGCGACAACCGGAATCTGCTCATCGACCAAAGCAAGCGGACCATGCTTGAGCTCCCCCGCAGGGTAGGCTTCGGCGTGAATATAGGAAATCTCTTTGAGTTTCAGCGCCCCTTCAAGAGCGATTGGGTAATGTGCCCCGCGGGCCAGAAACAACGCGTGTGCCTTGTTGCCGAATGCTTTCGCCATCCGGGCAATTTCGCCCTCGATTTCCAGAACTTTTTCCAACGCACTTGGTAACGATCTCAATTGTTTGACCACATGTGCTTCAAAGCCTGCGTCGAAACCATGGCGCCGCGAAAGTACCAGCGCCAGCATCATCAACCCAGTCATGGCGGCTGTGAAGGTCTTGGTGGATGCAACGCCGATCTCAGGGCCTGAATGTGTCATGAAACTCAAATCCGACTCCCGCACGAGAGAGGATTCAGGCGTATTACACACCACCAACGAGCCCACAATTCCCTGACGCTGGGCTTCTACCAATGCGGCGAGGGTATCTGCTGTTTCACCTGATTGAGAGATCGTCACAAGGAGTGTTCCGCCGCGTGGTGCATGGCGTCGATAGCGGTACTCACTGCCTACTTCCACTTCACAAGGCACACCAACATATTCAAACCAGTGTTTGGCGACGAGCCCAGCGTGATAACTCGTGCCGCTGGCAATGATTTGCACCTGTTGCGTCTGATCGAAAATGTTCATCGCCTGCTGGCCGAAAGCCTGTTCAAGGACACGATCTCCGGCCAGGCGACCTTCAAGCACGTCCGCAATAGCTCGGGGTTGTTCATGGATCTCTTTGTGCATGTAATGAGAAAACTCGCCCAGTTCGATGTCGCTACCAGACTGGCTGCTTTCCCGCACAAGCCGCTCTACGGAATTGCCGAGAGCATCGCTAATCGTGCAGGTGCCATTCCGAATATCGGCAATGTCACCGTTCTCCATCACGATGTACCGGCGGGTCACTGAAAGCAGGGCGGCTATGTCGGACGCGATAAAAAACTCGTCTTCGCCCAATCCTATGATCAGCGGTGGTCCCTGACGGGCGGCGATCATACGGCCTGGTTCCCCAGCCTGAACAACCCCTAGGGCAAAACTACCCTCTAGCTCTTGAACCGTGTTGCGGACCGCTTCTGCAAGATCCTGACCCGTGTTCAGGTGCATGTAGATCTGATGCACCACTACTTCGGTGTCGGTTTCGGAAGTAAAAACCAAGCCGTGGTCCGTCTGCACCTGCCGCAATTCGTCGTGGTTCTCGACTATGCCGTTACAAACCAGCGCCAGCGTGTTTTGGCAAATGTGTGGGTGTGCGTTTGGTTCGGTAACAGCACCGTGAGTCGCCCAGCGTGTGTGAGCAAGTCCTGTTGAGCCGGAGAGATTTCTCTGTGACAGGGCCTGCTCCAGCATTTCAACTTTTCCAACTGCCCGTGAACGATCGAACCCACCCGCATCATTGATAACCACGACACCGGCGGAATCGTAGCCACGGTATTCCAGTCGCTGTAACCCCTTCAGCAAAAATGGCGTTACATCAACCCGTGAAACCGCACCGACTATTCCGCACATTTTGAGACCGACCGCATGTTGATAATTTGAAGTTGTCCAGCTAGGTGATTTTGAACTACTTTACTCGATCCTTTTTCTGTGGTCTTTGCCAATTATCCCGCGTGACTTGCTTGCTCCGGCTCAACGTAAGTTTCCCGGCCGGCGCGTTGCCTGTCAGTGTTGATCCGGCACCTATGGTTGCTCCAGGTCCAATCTCTACCGGGGCCACCAACTGACTATCGGAACCAATAAAAGCATCGTCGCCGATCAGGGTCTTGTGTTTATTGGCACCGTCATAGTTGCAGGTAATCACGCCCGCACCAATATTCACGTTTCGTCCGACCTCAGCATCACCAACGTAAGCCAGGTGGTTAGCTTTAGACCCCTCACCCATACGGGTTTCCTTGAGTTCTACGAAATTTCCGACGCGAGCCCGCGCCGCCAGCTCGGTACCGCTGCGTAACCGGGCAAACGGGCCGATGCTACAGTCCGAACCAACCTTAGCGCCTTCAATCACACTATTCGGATTGACGGTAACGCCATCGCCTAATTCGCTGTCCAGTACGGTACAGTTAGCGCCAATCGTGACATCGTTACCTAAAACAACGTGCCCTACCAGCAGCACGTTGACATCGATCATACAGTCGGTACCGAACTCCATCGTGCCACGCAAATCGAATCGTGTCGGGTCCCGTAAACACAATCCCTCGTGCATCAATTCTTCAGCCTGACGTGCTTGGTAACCGCGCTCTAACCGTGCCAGCTGCTGGGGTGTATTGACACCGCTGACTTCGTCAATATCTGTCGTCGTCTGCGTCAGGACAGGCGTGCCGCTCTCGACCGCGAGGCTGACGGCGTCGGTGAGATAATACTCACCCTGGTCATTTTCGTTACCAATTCGCTCCAGCAGTCGGCTTAAAACTGTCGCGGGCGCAGCGATAAACCCTGTGTTAACTTCGCAGATTGCTTTTTCATCTTCGTCGGCATCTCGCTCCTCCACGATGCGCGCGACGGAACCGTCGCGCCCCCTGACCACACGGCCATAACCGCTGGGGTCCGGTACTTGTACTGTCAGTACAACCAGGTTCCTGCCTGCGACTGCGGCCACGAGTGACGCCAGGGTAGACTGTTTGATCAGTGGCACATCACCGTAAAGCACCAGAACGTCGGATTCCGGATTCACTGTCGGCAGTGCCTGCAATACGGCATGGGCTGTTCCCAGTTGTTGTTCCTGACAAACCCAGTTCACACCGGATAATTGCTGAACCGCACGCTGTAAAACACCTTCGTCATGCCCATGAACCACGTGTATGTGAGAGGCCTGTAACCCTGCTGCGACGGTCATTACATGGCTGAACAAGGATTTACCAGCGAGGTCCTGCATAACCTTAGGCTCGCGCGATTGCATGCGCGCGCCTTTGCCTGCTGCAAGCACAATCACTTCGAAGGTCATGATAGGGATATTACTGTAAACAGCTGGCGCATACAGTCACCTTAGCAGTGGTTTGCGGCTCAGTGAAAAAACTGCTGGGCCTGCTCGCCGATATCTTCAGCTGTTGCGTACCGGATATCGGCAACGCGTACTGTGAAGGTTACATCCTGACCGGCCAAGGGGTGATTTGCATCGACGGTAATCTTACCGTCGTTGATATCGGTGACGATAAAATGCAGCACCTCGCCTTGGTCATTCTCAGCATCCCCCTCGGCACCGACGAAATGCAACTCTTCAGGCGTATTCTCAAGCTCATCGAAGTAGATCAGATCCGGATCATGATCACCAAACGCTTCAGAAGCTGTCAGAAATACGTCGACCTGTTCTCCTTTGCCCAAACCCTCCAAGGCGGTTTCGACTTGTGGAAACAACGGGCTGCTGCTAACGCCATGCACATAGGAAACCGGCAGATCGGTGTACTCCACGATCGAACCGCTGCTGTCTCTTATCGTATAAACGATTGAGACAAACTTGTTTTCAGTAACCAGTAAAGAAGACATCTTAAACGACGGCCACCTGATCGGTGGCTGTTTTCAGGCACGGCCGCGAAGTTTCTGAATGGCACGGAGTTGGGCGGCTGCTTGTATCAGCTCCGCCTTAGCCTTCGCCAACTCCAGTTCACCACCTCGGTCAGCCAATGCCTGTTCGGCTCTACGCTGTGCTTCTAGCGCTGCGGCCTCGTCAAGGTCATCGGCTCTGAGCGCTGTATCCGAAAGCACAGTCACAACATGCCCCTGGACCTCCAGCATTCCACCGGAAATAAAGAAAAACTGCTCTTCCCCAGATTCCTGCTGCACTCGGATCTCGCCAGGCTTAAGGCGTGTCAGCAGTGGGGCATGTTGTGGCGCAATGCCGATTTCGCCCATCTCGGCAGGCGCAAACACCATGGTGCCTTCTCCGGACCATACATCTTGTTCGGCACTGACGATATCAACTCTGATGGTATTGGCCATATGCAAGTGCCTTTAATCAGGTGACGGTTTTTGCCTTCTCAACAGCTTCTTCGATTCCACCCACCATATAGAATGCTTGTTCTGGCAGGGCATCATACTCACCGTCGACGATACCCTGAAATGCGCGGATGGTGTCTTTTAGGGTCACGAACTTGCCTGGTGATCCAGTAAAAGTCTCGGCCACAAAGAACGGTTGGGACAAAAATCGCTGGATCTTACGGGCACGGCCGACACTCAGCTTATCCTCTTCAGACAGCTCATCCATGCCGAGGATAGCGATAATGTCGCGCAGTTCTTTGTAGCGCTGCAGTGTGCCCTGGACCGCTCGAGCAGTATCGTAATGTTCCTGACCGACCACCAGGGGATCCAGCTGTCGACTGGTCGAATCGAGCGGATCAACCGCGGGATAGATACCAAGCTCTGCCACCTGTCTAGACAGCACCAAGGTGGCATCCAAATGAGCAAAAGTTGTCGCCGGTGATGGATCCGTCAGGTCGTCCGCGGGCACGTAGACGGCCTGGAACGAGGTAATCGAGCCCGTGCGGGTTGAGGTGATCCGCTCCTGGAGAATTCCCATCTCGGCAGCCAGTGTTGGTTGATAGCCCACGGCAGAGGGCATCCGGCCGAGTAGTGCGGATACTTCGGTACCCGCCAGCGTGTAGCGGTAAATATTGTCGACAAAAAGCAGCACGTCGCGGCCTTCCTCACGAAAGTGCTCCGCTATGGTGAGCCCGGTCAGACCCACACGAAGACGGTTACCTGGAGGTTCGTTCATCTGACCAAAAACCATCGACACCTTGTCCAGCACACCGGATTCTTTCATCTCGTGGTAGAAATCATTCCCCTCACGGGTACGCTCACCCACACCGGCAAAAACCGACAGGCCGGAATGCTCTTTGGCGATGTTGTTGATCAACTCCATGATCGTCACCGTTTTGCCCACACCGGCACCGCCAAACAATCCGATCTTGCCGCCTTTAGCGATCGGCATAATTAGATCGATGACTTTAATTCCTGTTTCAAGGATCTCAACGCTGGGCGCCTGATCAGCATAACCGGGGGCCTTGCGATGAATGGGTAGAGTGTGGGGTGAATCAACCGGGCCAGCTTCGTCAACCGGCTTACCTAACACGTCGAGAATACGGCCCAGGGTTGCTTCACCGACGGGCACCGTGATTGGAGCACCTGTGTTAGTGACTACGATTCCGCGTTTAAGGCCATCACTGGACCCCATTGCAATAGTCCGAACCACCCCATCGCCCAGCTGTTGCTGGACCTCAAGGGTCAGACCGGTTTCCGAAACCGCCAGTGCATCATAGATCTTTGGGACGGACTCCCTTGGAAACTCGACGTCCACGACTGCGCCGATAATCTCTACAATGTTTCCGTTACTCATAGTGTCTTCCTCATTCAAACTGATCGGTAATTTTGTGGGTTCTATCAGACAGCCGCCGCTCCGCCGACGATCTCTGAAATTTCTTGGGTAATCGAAGCCTGACGCGCTTTGTTGTAGACCAACTGCAGCTCGTCAATCAGGTCGCCAGCGTTATCTGACGCCGATTTCATCGCCACCATTCGTGCCGCCATTTCGCAGGCAATATTTTCGACCACGCCCTGATAAACCAGTGATTCGATATAACGCGTCATCAGGCCGTCGACCACGTCCTTCGCGTCCGGTTCATAGAGATAATCCCAGTGATGGGACAAGGTCTCGTCCGGCTCTACGGCGTGGATCGGCAACAGCTGTTCCAGCTGGGGCGTCTGCGACATGGTCGATTTAAAGTGGTTGTGTACCAGGTACAACCGATCTATGCGGTTGTCAGTATAGGCGTCCAGCATAACCTTGACCGGGCCTATCAGATCGTCCAGATGCGGAGTATCCCCAAGCCGTGTCGCCTCTGAGACAATGTTGGCGCCTACCCGGTTGAAAAACTGAAACCCTTTAGAGCCGATCGTCGTCAGGTCAATCTCAGCGTTCTGCGATTGCCACTCAGTTAGCGCATTCACAACGTCCCGGAACAGGTTGATGTTGAGACCGCCGCAAAGTCCCCGGTCGCTAGACACGATGATGAATCCAACACGCTTGGCGGGGCGTTCCAACGTAAAACTGTGTTTGTATTCCAGGTTAGCCTGCGATACATGAGCGATCACGTTGCGTATTTTTTGCGCATAGGGCCGAGCCTGGTGCATGCGCTCCTGAGCACGACGCATTTTGCTGGCCGCGACCATTTCCATCGCCTTTGTGATCTTCTGAGTATTCTGGATACTCTTGATCTTGGTCCGAATTTCTTTTCCGCCCGCCATTTCCTGTTATTTTGCCGAAATCTTTGTGGTTTGGTCCGGTTACCAGCTACCGTTGGTCTTGAAGTCCTTCAGGGCCGCGTGAAGCTTTTCAGCAACATCATCGTCATAAGCTTGGTCGCGATTCAGCGCCTCGATGAGGTCTGATTGCTGGCTCTTCATATGGCTTTGCAGCGCTTGTTCGAAGTCCACAACCTTGTTGACCTCGATATCATCGAGATAGCCTTCGTTCACTGCAAACAAGCTGACGCCCATCTCCGCCACTGACATGGTTGAATATTGCTTCTGCTTCATCATCTCGGTCGCTCGTTCACCCCTTTCCAGCTGACGACGCGTTGCTTCATCCAAATCAGAGGCAAACTGGGAAAACGCAGCCAGTTCTCGATATTGCGCGAGCGCGAGCCGAATCCCACCGCCAAGCTTCTTGATCAATGCGCATTGTGCTGCACCGCCGACTCGAGAGACCGACAACCCCGCATTGATGGCTGGTCGTATGCCTGCGTTAAAAAGATCTGTTTCCAAAAATATTTGCCCATCAGTGATGGAAATGACGTTGGTGGGTACGAAGGCAGAGACATCCCCGGCTTGTGTCTCGATTATCGGCAGTGCCGTCAAAGATCCGGTCTGTCCCTTGACTTGCCCGTTTGTCAGCTTTTCCACTTCATCGGTGTTGATCCGGGCCGCTCGCTCTAGCAGCCTTGAGTGAAGATAAAATACATCCCCTGGATAAGCCTCTCGACCCGGTGGGCGGCGCAGTAAAAGGCTCACCTGTCTATAAGCCCAGGCTTGCTTCGTCAGATCGTCATAAATGATGAGCGCGTCTTCGCCCTTGTCTCGGAAATATTCCCCCATGGCACAGCCGGAGTAGGGTGCGATGTATTGCATCGCCGCCGACTCGGCTGCCGAAGCAGAAACCACGATGGTGTGTGCCATAGCGCCGTGTTCTTCCAACTTGCTTACCACATTGGCCACTGATGACGCTTTTTGTCCGATGGCGACGTAAATGCATTTTATGCCGGTGCCTTTCTGATTGATGATCGTATCAATCGCAACCGCTGTTTTCCCGGTCTGTCGGTCACCGATGATCAGTTCGCGCTGGCCGCGACCAACTGGAACCATGGCATCGATTGATTTAAGGCCAGTCTGTACCGGTTCTGAGACAGACTGACGGCTGATCACCCCCGG
>Ga0208765_1000238_pt1 | contig 36333 bp, 35 predicted proteins | sample ETNtaG_2_FD_185783 | JGI IMG/M metagenome (GOLD analysis project Ga0208765, IMG submission 185783) | Marine microbial and viral communities from oxygen minimum zone, Eastern Pacific Ocean - ETNP201406SV203 (SPAdes) (version 2) | ecosystem: Environmental > Aquatic > Marine > Oceanic ...
AAACGGAGTCGTAGAGTGGATCGACGCTGAAGAGGAAGAAGACCTTCTCGTCGCTCCTCGTCCATTCGATCTTCCGATGGAATCGCCAGAACACGGCCGACCAATCAATCCAGCAGATGTCGAATGGGTTAACCTTGGACAAGAACAAATCACTGAGGCTAAACTTCGCGTCGAGGTCAAGCTGCCTAACGGCGACGCGGTTTTCGAAGAGTTCAGCGTCCCTCTGAATTACCACCAAGAGGATGTTGATACCCTCCGCCGAAAGCAGAAGAGGAACCACACAGTCCTCGTTTACTCACACGTGGAGATCGATCCACAACTCATCCTCGGAGTTTGTGCGTCCCTTGTTCCATATCCGGAGCACAACTCGACGCCGAGAGTCACCGGCGGTACAGCGATGGTCAAGCAGAGCCTCGGCCTACCGAGCGCCAATTACCGTTTGCGCCCAGACACTCGTATGCACGTAATGCATTACCCTCAGCAGTCGATTGTCGGCACTCGCGCGATGAAGACAACGAACTTCGCTCAGCGCCCTGGTGGCCAGAACTTCGTCGTCGCCATTCTCAGCCACCACGGCTACAACATGCAAGACGCCGTGGTCATGAATCGTGCTGCAGTTGAGCGTTCGCTTGCCCGCTCATCCTTCATCCGCACATATAATGCTGAAAACAAGCAATTCCCAGGTGGCCAAAAGGAGCAAATCGAGATTCCGGGAACTGGACTTGACGAGGTCAAGGGAATGAAGTCATGGGAGAAATATACTCACCTCGAGCGTGACGGTCTCCCTACTCCTGAGACTCACCTCTCAAGCGTAGGCGGAGAGACCAGCGTGCTCGTTGGTAAGACCAGTCCTCCTCGATTCCTTGAGGAGTCACATGGTCACTTCTTGCAAGCTCAGGAACGCCGTGAGTCCTCTATGATGGTCAGAAACGGAGAGTCTGGCTGGGTCGACAATGTGTTTGTCACCGAGTCGCTCGATTCTGGTCTTCTTTGCCGCATTTCTCTGCGAACCGAAAAGATCCCTGAACTTGGTGATAAATTCGCCAGCCGTCACGGGCAGAAGGGAATCATTGGTCGCCTCGTTGACGAGAAGGACATGCCTTTCACTGCCGATGGAATCGTCCCTGATCTCATCATCAATCCTCACGCGATTCCATCGCGAATGACCGTCGCCCACGTCCTTGAGATGATAGGCGGCAAGGTCGGAGCAATGGAAGGGCGTCAAATCGATGGTACCGCCTTCAGTGGAGAGAAAGAAGAATCCCTCCGCTCAGGGCTACTGCGAAACGGTCTCGCCCACACTGGTCGCGAGTCGATGATTAGTGGGGAGACTGGAGAGGCATTCACTGCTGACATCTTCACTGGAGTCATCTTCTACCAGCGATTGCATCACTTGGTGAGCAGCAAGTTGCACGCCCGCAGTCGCGGTCGTGTGCAGATTCTCACTCGACAACCAACCGAGGGTCGTGCACGACAGGGTGGTCTGCGATTCGGAGAGATGGAGCGTGATTGTCTGATTGCGCACGGAGCCTCGATGGTCATCAAGGACAGACTGCTTGACGAGTCTGACGGCTGGCCACTGTCGGTGTGTAACAACAAAGGATGTGGTCACATCGCTTACTACGATTGGAAGAGACGCACTCCGGTGTGCCCTGTATGTGGTGACAGAGCAGATGTGCATTCAGTACAAACCTCATACGCATTCAAGCTGCTTCTGGACGAAATGAAAAGTCTTGGAGTTGCTATGCGACTTGAACTGGAGGACCAAAGATGAGCGCCCGTGGAGTAGCCCAAATCCCCAAGAGGATTAATTCGATAAAATTCAGTTTGATGGATCCGAATGAGATCCGCAAGATGTCGGCCGTCGAGGTAAAGACTGCTGACACCTACAAGGACGATGGTCACGCATACAAGCAGGGTCTGATGGACCCGAAGATGGGTGTTATCGATCCTGGAATTCGCTGTGAGACCTGCGGGAATAAGCACGATGATTGCCCGAGCCACTTCGGGCACATCGCACTCGAGCTTCCTGTGATGCACATCGGATTCACTATGCTGATCAAGACCTCACTGAAGTCTACGTGCAATGAGTGCAGCCACATTCTGCTTCACAGTGCAACCGACACTCACCCTCTCGACCCAGAAAAGTCTGAGCAGGACTACTACCGAGACCGAGTTCACGACGTAATGCGCAAGCACGGAGTTGGTTCGACCGAATTCAAGAAGATCATCAAGGAAATTGAGAAGGAATGCTCGAGTGCCAAGCGCGCTATCTGCATGCACTGTGGATCCGAGCAAGGCAAAATCATGCTCGACAAGCCTACTACATTCAAGGAGAAGAAGTCCGACAAGGGTGAGCACAAGTTGAACGCTCGTGACATCCGTGAGTGGCTTGAGAAGATCCCTGATCAGCACCTTATCTTCCTCGGGATGGACAGCGATTCAAGTCGTCCAGAGTGGTCAATCATGAAGGTTCTACCAGTTCCGCCGATTACCGTTCGCCCTTCGATTACACTCGATAGCGGCGACCGCTCCGAGGACGACCTGACTCACAAGTTGGTTGACGTCCTTCGAATCAACCAGCGTCTACGCGAGAACCGTGATGCTGGTGCGCCACAACTGATTGTCGAGGATTTGTGGGAATTGCTTCAGTATCACGTCACGACCTACTTCGATAACCAAACTAGCGGAATTCCACCCGCTCGACACCGCTCCGGTCGCCCTCTCAAGACGCTTTCACAGCGCCTCAAGGGCAAGGAAGGTCGCTTCCGTAGCAACCTTTCCGGAAAGCGCGTGAACTTCTGCGCTCGAACCGTCATCAGTCCAGACCCCAACCTCGGAATCAACGAGGTTGGTGTGCCAGTACACACGGCGAAGGAACTCACAGTTCCAATTCGTGCTACTAGCAGAAACCGCGAACAACTTCGCCGAATGATTCTGCGTGGACCTGATGTTCACCCTGGTGTTAACTACATCATCCGCGGTGATAATTTCCGCGTTCGTATTACTGACCGAACGAAGTACATCTGGGCTGGATTCCGATGCCTCAACCCCGACTGCCACTCAGGCAGCGAGGACGAGCCATACGTCGGATACCGACCTGATCTCAATAGTGTTCTACCTGCACCTAACTTCCTTCCTGGCCTCGAGCTGATGAAGCAGATGCGCCGAACAGCCCTCGGAGAATTAGAGGAAGTTTGGTCGGTCGACCTTGAAACTACTATCTCGAATCTACGAGGAGAGGACGCGAACGGCCGCCCTCTCGCTGATGACGACCCCGCTGCAACCATCCACCAACGCTGGGTCTGGGAACAGACTAACCCTGACGAATACTTGCCAGATCACCTCGAAGTGAACTGCCCTCACTGTGGCAGCCCGTCTGTCGCAGATGAACAGAGCGAGGAAGTCTACCGCACTGAGGTCGAGGACCGCCTGTCAACCTACGATAGGGATGGCAACCCTCGCCCTGGAGTAATCGTCGAGCGTCACCTAATCGATGGCGATGTCGCGATCTTCAACCGACAGCCATCGTTGCACAGAATGTCGATGCTTGTCCACGAAGTCCGTGTAATGGATGGAAAGACGTTCCGCTTCAACCTCGCCGATTGTACTCCATACAACGCTGACTTCGACGGTGACGAGATGAACCTCCACGTCATTCAGTCTGAAGAGGCACGCGCTGAGGCCAAGATCTTGATGCGCGTGCAGGAGCACATCATCACACCTCGATATGGAGGTGCTGTGATTGGTGGAATCCACGACCACATCTCGGGCGCATACTTGCTCACTCATGGCGAGAGAATCATTCCAAAGGTTCTCGCCATGGAGCTTCTAGGTTCAGTCGCCTGGGATGGAGAACTTCCTACAGAAATCACCAGTAAGGATGGAGTTGTCGGATACCTCGGCTCGGATCTTCTGAGTCTTATTGTTCCAGCAGGCTTCAAGCTAGAGTACACAAGCCGAAGCGGCGACCAAGTCAAGGTCACCTCAGGCGGAAGCGTCAGTGGTACTATCGACAAGCGCGGAATCGGTGCAGAAGATGGACGTCTACTCGATGCAGTTGTACAGACTCACGGCACCAATGTCGGTGCAGAGTTCATAAATCGCATGACAAAGATGACCATAGCGATTTGCACTTCGAGTGGTTTTACCACAGGAATCGACGACGAAGATCTACCTGCTGCGGCAAAGAAGGAAATCATAGAAATCAATTCACGCGCAAGCGAAGAGGTCGATGCCGAACTCGAGAAGTTCGGTAAAGATGGTCGTCGCTACGAGGCTCGTCCAGGTCGAACACCAATGGAGACCCTTGAGGAGAACATCCTGCAGATTCTCGATTCTGCCAAGGGCGAGTCGGGTAACATTGCGAAGACATACCTTGGAGACGATAACTCAGCCGTTATTATGGCAACCTCTGGAGCCCGTGGTTCGATGGATAACCTAGCCATGATGGCAGCTACAATCGGTCAACCAAAGGTTCGTGGAAAGCGCCTCGAGCGCGGCTACCAAGATCGTGTTCTCTCTCACTTCCCTCGTGGAGTGAAGGGTTCCGAGGAGAAGGGATTCGTCGCCTCGTCCTTCAAGAAGGGACTAGAGCCTACAGAGTTCTTCATGCTCTCAGTCTCCGGACGTGAGTCGCTTGTCGACACAGCGGTTCGAACCTCAAAGTCAGGTTACATGCAGCGCCGTCTGATTAACGCAATGGATGACCTCAAGGTCGCCAACGACGGAAATGGCTCGGTTCGCAACACTGCTGACCGAATCATCCAATTCGAGTATGGTGAGGATGGAATCGACCCAGCGCGTAGCCGCAAGGGTATGCCATTCGATATCACCAAGGTTCTCGACGACGCTCTCGGGGGTGATGAGTGATGGTAGTCAAGAGTGCAACAAAGAAGAAACTCATGGATCTCGGTATTGCCGAGGAATTCGCACACCGCCTCGCCGATGACCGCAAGTGGGACGACGTCAAGGTGCTGTCCGCTGGAGAGATTGCTCAGTTATGCGCCACCGACTCAGGTATGGCTCAGAACATCAGTGAAGTAATTCAGGGTTCGACCAAGGCTGCTCAGAAGGAGAAAAAAGCAGTGAAAACGATGATTCGCCGACGCGTGGCTTCCCGCCGTCGCAAGAAGAGCGTTCTACCACTACAGGCTTACGACGCCGAGGACAAGATTCGTCAACTTCAGCGCGACTTGGATGTCGAAAATCCAATGTTCATCAGCCTGACCGAAGCAGCCGCTAAGGGCAATATTCGCATTACGCCGAAAACCATCAACGATCTCGTCAACGGTTTGCTTTCTCGCGGAAAGAAGAAACTGACTGCAGCCGAGGCCCGCAAGGTCGTCAAATGCGCCGATGCAGACATGAAATACTCGCGAGTTGACCCGCACGAAGCGGTTGGAATCACTACTGCTCAGTCAATTGGTGAACCTGGAACTCAGATGACGATGCGCACTTTCCATTACGCTGGTGTGGCTACGGTCAACGTCACACAGGGTCTTCCTCGTGTAATCGAAATTGTCGATGCTCGAAAGGTTCCGAAGACGCCCACGATGATGGTCTATCTTGAAGAGAACGACTCAAAGAAGAAGCCTTTGCGCACTGATGAGAAGAAGGTTCAGGCGATTGCTGCTGCCCTCGAAACCACAACAACTCGTGACATTGCTTCAATCGATGTTGACGTAGCCCAACGCCACCTCAATCTCGAACTGAACCGCGCAAACCTGCGCCTGAAGAAAATGACAGGCGCTGAGGTCCGCGACAAGTTGCAGCGCGCTATGAGATTGTTCATCCAAGCCGATAACGATGATCGCCCGAAGGTGCTCAAGATTATCCCGGGCGTTACCAAGGAAGAAGATCTTGCCGAATTAGTTAATGATCCACCAACTTACACCGCTCTTCTACAACTCGAAGACAAGGTGAAGAAGTTGCGATTGAAAGGTCTTCCAGACATCGTTCGTGCAAATGTGCAAGGCCCGAACCGCGATACTGGTGAGTACTACATCGCAACTATCGGCTCGAATCTTTCAAAGGTCAGCGAGTTCGCTGGAGTCGACCGTGGTCGAACATACACTAACAATGTCAACGAGATTTACGGTTATCTTGGAGTCGAGGCCGCTCGACAGGCAATCATCAACGAGATGCAGGATACTTTGGAAGGCGCTGGACTCGAAGTCGATGTTCGTCACCTCATCACTGTATCAGATGTCATGACCAGTGAGGGAGAAGTCCGAGCTATCGGACGCCACGGAGTCAGTGGAACCAAACACAGTATTCTGGCACGTTCGGCTTTCGAAGTCACAGTCAATCACCTGCTTCGTGCCGGTGTGATAGGCGAGCGCGACCATCTACGTGGTGTCACAGAGAACATCATCGTGGGTCAACCAGTCGCTCTCGGGACCGGAAGCGTAGAACTGTTCTACATCCCGGAAGAGGCTGAGGATTGAAGGAGGAATTCACATGGATTTGGCAAGACAATTGAAGCAAGGAATCAGTACTGGAACCGTCCTTTTCGGACAGCGCCAGACCACCAGTGCGTGTACCAAGGGCGATGCCCGCCTCGTACTGGTTGCAGCCAACTGCCCAGCAGATTACATCTCTAATCTGGCAGCGAGCCACCCCGATGTACCTGTACATCAGGTTACCATGGTAAACCGCCAACTCGGTGCTGCTTGCGCTAAGCCATTCCCGGTCAGTGCACTATGTGTCATCGATCCAGGGCAGTCAGACTTGTTGACACTCAGTTCGAACCTCTGATTGGCGACTTGATACAACCCTCTCTTCGGGGTGGGTGAACACCCTAGCAAGGGTGTCCTTCAAGGTGCAGACGACTACCAGAAGTCATGGATGATACCGTCGGGGATCTGTTGAATCTCCGCGGTGTAAGATTGGTCGAGGCATCCGGAATCACCGAGACCATTGGTTTTCGTTGCCTAGGTATTGCTGAGAGAATCCCTGACCTTGAGGATGAAACCAGCGCCTCAGTCCACGTTTGGCACATTGCTTCTAATTTGCTGCCACTGAGTGTGGCTGAGGCTGAACGCTGGCTCGTAGATGCTCCAAGTGGTCCACATTGGATGCTTAGTGAAAGGGAATTCGAACTGGCTGCAAGTGAATTACTCAATTCTCGATTAAAAATCGAATTGTGGGGTCCTGAAACTCTGAGCCGCTGGATTGGGGAGGCGGTTCTGCGAGGAGATCTGCGGGCGATGATACCAACGATTTCACCTATCATCGAGTTGGAGCAAGAATTGCCCGATCCAAGTAATTCCATTGACAGGGTTGTGCTATCACCAATTGTTGACCTTGATGAATGGCTGATACAGAGAGGGCTGGAATTCGTAGAAGCAAATCCAGTTCTCATCGAGGCGCGGATTTGGAGGGTTGATGGAACATTGGTCAGTCCTAAAGGTGTGAGGGAGAATGGATCTTGGAGCGTTCTTGAGGATCCGTGGGCAGGTCGTTTGGAATTGCATGAAGTGGATGAAGTTTTGAGCAATGCGCCGAAACTCCGTCTGGTCGATGCAAATTCTGATCTTTGGTTCGGTGAGGATGACCTACGGGTAATGCTCGTCGGCATCCTTGAGACTCGCCGTCAGAAACAGGAGGAAGCCAAAGCTGGTAGCGCTGTTCGAAGTACCATGCTGGAACGCTGGACCTTCGATTCATCCGAAGCCGAGTTGGAGATGATTCCTACAGCGATTCCAGCCTGGATAATCGACCACGACCGTGGTCGTGAATTATTACATTCAAGAAATGGTCGAACCTACGAAATTAATTCCGCTGTAGAGCCATAATTTCGTCTGTCGAGAGAGTGTCACCTGACATCAGACGTGTCATCAAGTCAGCGACCTCAACATGCTCGTCCTCACTCGCAACTCCCTTCTCGCGAGCATCGATTGCCTTCAACAGGTCTTGCATTGAGTGTATACACCGTAGAGAGACGATGTAGCGGCTGTGAAGGGAATCTGCTTCTCTCTTGGCACGAGTGACTCCTGATTGGGCAGAATTGGCCTTTTCTCGCAGCCTATCGACCTCTTCAGAGAGTTCCGCCATGAGGTCATGAGCCTCTTGAGCGTGAGATACAGCGCCCTTGACCTTCTTGTGAGCATCTTCTTGCGACTTTTCGGCATCTCGCAATTGAATCTTTAGATCGCGGATGCCACCGTCAGATTTGCTTTCCTTCGCCTCTCGAAATTCCTGAGAAAGGCGCTTCATCTTCATGATGTATTCGCGTTCCTTCTTTCCAAGAAAGCGACCCTGTTCGTAGAGGCGTTCTAGCCGTTCCATTTCTGTTCGGATGCGGCTAGGCGAGCGAGTTTTTTCGACACGATCTCTTTGCACCTTATCCTCACCCTGCTCTGCGATCTTCTCGCGGAAATCTGTTCGAATGACTCTTAGTTCATCGGTGCGCTCGGCTCGAATGTCCTTGAGATCGCGCACTGTCTGATTTGCTTCGTCTCGAATCGCTTTTTGATTTTGGACTTCAGCGATGAGTTCCTTGACTTGACGGTTGAGTTCGTTTCTCTCATCGAGGAGAGTGCGAACTTTCGCATTCCACTGATCACGCTCCTCGCGATTGTAGGTAATTTGTTCCTGAACGTCATCGCAGCGAGGTTGCAGGAATCCGCGGATCTCCTGGCTATCCATCTGCATACAATCGCGCTCCTGTGGCTTTGCGTCCGACGTTTTCCATATAAGCGCATAGGAATTCTTCAATTGCCCCTGAAATTGTTCATTCTCTCTTACTCGCCGAGCTACCACGTCGTGGTCCACCTCGGGTCACACCGAGTCTTCGCTTCCCCTTCTTACCGGAACGACTACGCCTTTGCGGTTCATCTTGTGATTCTGTAGTCTCCGACTCACTGGCTATTCCCAACAGGCTGCCTGAGTCGAGTAGGGCGGTTAGTTCGTTGGTGTTTAGAGAACCGCCCGTGCTGGCCCGCTCCTTGACATCAGAGAGTCGAATTGGTGGACCTCGTCCACCAGTGATTTTGAGGTAGGAACGGAGCCGGCCGGCTTCCTTTCGCAGATCCTTTCGCTGCAATTTGATGGAATCGAGTCGCTTGTCGATGCCATTGATTCGCCTGCTCATCTTACGGATCTCTCCTCGAGTCACCTTGTCAGATTCGAGATCGGTGCCTTCAGTGGCGCCGTCTGCGGTAGCTTTCCGCGTCTTTTTTGTTGCGTCGAGTTTTGTGGTGACCTTTCGCAAATCTTCGATTTGAGACACATATCGTGCGTGAGCCACCTCGGCTTCGCGCTTGCGAACGACTGCGGCTTGTAATTCGAAGAAGCGTCGGAATGAATCGAGTTCGCGGTTGAGGGTTGGGACGGTGGTTAGATCGTTATCGATGGTAGTAAGTTTGGTGTGAGTTTCACCCATCCACTCTTCGAGAACGGTTGCTGGAGGTGGAATGGAGATGTTGACCTTGTCGCGGAGATCCCTGTCCTTGTCCGCCTTTTTCTTAATCTCGTGGAAGCGGCGAAGGAGTCCCTTACGCTCTGAATCGGCCTCTTCGATTCCACCGACTGCGGTGCGGAGAGATTTGACGAGGTCAACTTGTGATCGGCGGTCTTGGCGCAGTGAGTTGAACTCATCCTCGAGCGAACGCAATTGCCGGTCGAGGTCGGCTGACTTCTCTTCGATTTCATCATGAGGTAGATCCTCAAGATCGTCAAAGAGCCCCTCGCTCATTCTTCTTCACCTCCATGAGAGGGTGCTTCGGCCTTCTTAGCGGCCGGAGTGGGGGATTCAGGGGCAGATTCTACTACTTTCTTCTCTGAATCTGCCTTAGCGGGATTCTTTGTTTTGTTTGACTTGCCTTTGCGGGGGTTGTTCTTTCCTCGCTTCTGATTATCCGGCTTGATCTTTCGTGCAAAGGTTGAGTCTCCTCCCTCGGCAACTCGCTTCTTTGCGACCAAGAGGTCGGCGAAGCCAAGCCCCAACTCTCCATCGCCGTCCTTCAGACGACGTTCCCAGTGACTGATGGCGTCATCGGACTGAGCAAGGAGTTCCTTTGCTCTGTCTAGTACCCTGCGAATTTCACGAATTTCGGCCTGCATCGTTACCTTCTTTTCATGCAACGGTTGAGCCTTCTCAACCGCCTTAATCATGTCTCGATGGGACTTGTCAGCGGTCTTGAATAGGTGCGACATTTCTCTTCGGGAATCGATGTAATCAACCATTTCTGGGTTCATATCACGCCTTTCCTTCAGCCATTTCTCATTCTGTTCTATGAGTTTCTTACGGCGATCGATCATCTTCTTCTCGGCCTTATGGTCGAGCGCTGAGGTCTGAATGCTATCTTCGATTTCATCCAGTTCCTCAAACAGCTTTTCTTTCTTCCAATCAGGGTCGAGGCTTACCATTCCTCCTGATTCAACTAGTGAGTCTCTGTGTCCACGCACCTTTGGTAGGAGTCCGTGAGCGACCTTTTGTGACGAATCTCGAGTACTCTTCAATTTGGCAACAACATCATTGGCACGCTTGTGATTTTCGACAGCACGAGTCACCTTTGGAGCCAGGTTTTGCTCCTCTGCTTCAAGGGTGCGAATGACCGTAGGCAACTGGTCTTTGAGCAGCCTCCTGCGGTCTAGCAAGGCTTGCGCCAGTTCCTCTGGCGAGACGCGCAGGAGAGCTTCAGCATCCATGTGCAGCCGGCCCAAATTGGAATCGGCCATAAAGGTCACTACGTGACCTTGAAATGGGGTTGGCTTGATACGCTTCACAACACCGAGTCCCAGACGATGAAGCACAGGCTGCGCCTTCGCAACTTGCTTGTGATTTTCGTAGCCCTTCTCGCCGTCACCCTCCTAAGTTCGACTGTCAGCGCTCAAGATCGCTTTACCATCGAGGATTCTTCGGAATGGGATACCGTCCTCATAGATGGCTCAACGAATGTAGCCTCAGGTAACTCCTCGGCCTTTGCCGGAGACCAAATTTACCTGTCGATTGAGGTCGCCAATGACGATACAGCAGCGGGTCATGACGAATGGTCATTCCACATTGTCCTTGACGGAGCGTCCTCTCCCGAACTGAATGGATTTCTTGACGGGTCAGAGGACTCCGTCATGGTGAATGTCTCCTTCGGACCACTCCCCGCCGGCGAAATTCACCTTGTCTTCACAATCGAATCAAGCGGTGAAAGCGAAATAATGGTTCTGCCCGTCGAACCCAACCCCCTCAATCTAACCACAGCAGGTTCGCCAGAAATCGCATTAATCGGTGAACCTGCCCACGTTGGAGATTCCCTAACAGCCTCAATTCTTGTCCACAACCAAGGCAAATCGCCTCAAACAGTCCAACTCGAACTCACCCCTGGAACTGCAGATCCGACACTCGGCCCTGCAATCACCATCAATCCCGGCTCAAGCAGGGAAGTCTCAGCCTCCTTCACCCCCGATATCGCTGGACCACTAAATATTGAGTGGCGTGTCCATTCAAACAATGGCGGAGTTGCTAGAGAGCTCAATGGAACATCCTCAGTCGAGGTCCTGAATTCGCAAACTATGACCCTCGTCATCGACTCAACGACATGGGACCTAACCGACGGATTGAACTCTGAAATCTCACTCTACCTCTCAGAAGGTCGCTCCCGTGAAGTTAGCGTTGAAGTAGCAATTCTCGACCAAACCATCGAATCAATCATTCAGACATTTTCACTAACACTTGACCCAGGAAGGAGAGAACTAACTCTCACGCTCGGCCATCCTTCTGCTGATTCGCTGATTATTAGAGTCGAGGCGGTCGATTGGACCGCATCGCAGGATTTGGAGGTACAACGAACACTTACTCCTCCAATCCTCGATCTAGATGTTGAATCATCAGGAGTTTCTACCGCCCCACGTACTGGGGAGCAAGTGACTCTTCCGTACGAACTAAGCAATGATGGCAATACACCAACTCTAGTCGGAGAAGTCAGGGTAGTCCGAACCTCCGATGGAATGGTCCTCGACACTAATCCTACATCTGCAGTTGGTCCCGGAGAAAGCCAGTCTGGTCAATTGACAATTGCCTCATGGCCCGATTCCAAAGTGGTCGAAGTAGAGATAATCTGGATGACTAGTGGTCAAACCGAAAGCAGACTCCTTGAGATTGTCTCCTATGCTGATGCTGAGTCAGGGGCTGAGTTGCCATTTGATCTCTCAGCCGCTATTTACGGCGCAATCTCTGGACTTGTTCTAGTGATGTTCATCCTCGTTCTTTACCGAACCGTCTCCGAGAGCGTCGCTGATACCGGAACCTCTCGTTTCAATCGCTTGAGGGAAGCTCGCGGCGAGCGAAAGAAGGCAGCTGCCGCGACGAAGCGTGAGATTCCATGCCCTGAATGTGATCAGCGCCTGAGTATTCCATCGACTCACGCAGGCGCTGTCAAATGTCCTGCTTGCACAGCGAGATTTTCGGTAGATGCAGTCGCGGATGTCACACCAATTCCAACCGCTGGGCCATCTTCGGAGATGAGTCAGATGCCTTCACCTCCATCGGCACCAGTCCCCGAACCGACCCCCGAACCACCTCTCAATGTTGTAGCTCGTTCGATGGTCGATTTCCTTTCATGCCCATCTTGTGATCAAACACTCAAGGTTCCTGTTGAACGCCGCCCTGTCAAGGCACGTTGTCCAGCCTGCCGCTCTGAGTTCATCGCGGAGGTTGGGCAGGAATGAGTTCGAATGGTATGGGAAAGGTGGTCTGATGCCCAAACTAAGCGAAATTGAGGAGATGTATCTCAAGTGTATGTTCGAGATGCACACAGATCAACCTGATGCTATTGTCAAGACTTCGATGCTCGCTGAATCGATGGGTGTTAGTGCAGCATCGACGACCGAGATGATTCAGAGATTATCCGGTCGTGAACTTGTGACCTATATTCCTTACAAAGGTTCGAGATTGACTCCAGATGGGTTTGCCCGAGCAGCACAGATCAAGCGCCGGCAATTGCTGCTCGAATTATTACTAACTGATGTCATCGGATTTGAAGGCGATATCCACTCTGCAGCTTGCGAGATGGAACACGCAATTGATTCAGAATTAGAAGAAGCAATCGATCGCCTCCTTGGATATCCGGAAAGGACGCCATCGGGCGAGAGGATTCCTCTAGTCTCACGCCGAGTCGAGCCCGCTGTAAGCGCGCCTTTACTCCCGATAGCAAATATGCCTGAAGGAAGATCAGGAACTATCGAATTCATCGCACTCGAGGGTCAGGATACGCGTACCCTTCAGACCCTCGGCCTAATCGTCGGGCAATCGATTAAACGAAGCTCAGATTCACTGATAATTGATGGATCTCCAGTATCATTTTCAGATTCGTTAGCGACAAGAATCCTCGTCCGAGTGGAGATGTTTTGAATGGAAGATGAAGATATTTCGAACTTCGATGAAGCCCTCTCGGCACTGGCGGAAGAGATTCTCGAGGATATTCCTGAACAAGCCCCTCATCCTCTCGCTACTCCGCCACCGCCACCGCCACTGTCAGCCCCCTCTATTGGCGCGGTCGCGGCAGCAAGAAGCGCTTCAGTCTCCCCAATCGATAGATTACGAGCACAGGAGCGCACTCTTCTCAGAATCGATCGCCTGCTAATCAGTGGGGGAATTCGCTTCGTTCTTTTTCTCCCACTTTTCGTCGTAATCAACTTCGGATTGGCTCATTCGTATAGAAATTCGACACCTGAATGGTGGTTGTTGCATATGCAGGATGTTGCCCCGGTAGAGATGCATCTTGGCATCCATTTCCTCTCGCTTTTCATCCTCGTTGCCGACATTGCACTTCTACTCCTCTTGTTCCGGTTGCTGTCTGTCACACGCACGATATTCCGCTACGAGGCAGAATCATTGACTACGGCGGGATTGACTTTCAAGAGTTCACATGGATATGCTGAGATGAGGGCTACAATCAATGGTTCCCGTCGACAATTAGGGGCGACGATAACCTTCCTTATCCTCGCCGCCTCTTTACTTGGAATTGCTTTGTGGTTAGCTCCGAATGGGGATTTGTCACCGAGATTGGTCGCGCTTTCAACGGGGACTTTACTCGCTGGGCACGGGTCTTTCCTTGTCTCGAATCAATCTCGGTTCAATGCCAGTGAACCTTGGGGGATGTTGAGTGCTTTCTCCCCCCCTATCCATCCGGCTTTGTTACGCCGTCCGTTTTCGGATGTAATCAAGGCACACATTGACCCTCTGTTGACGGTGCGCATCTCGGAGTATCTTCGTACGGTTGAGGCAGAGGTAAAGTCTCGACATTCGATGGCCCAGATACAGGAGACACTGCTACATTTGCTACATCTTCGACGCAGTTCATTGATTGACGAGCAGCAATTCCGCAGTGCTTTGGCAACGATGATTGATTCTAACTCGATAGACCTGCTATTCGACCACCCGGAACTTGGCCAGGAGACTTGGGATCGATTACTCTCAGGTGCGATGGTAGACTGCGCCCCTTTCTTCCGTTTGCACGATCGCTTGCATATGCGTCAGCAGACGGGGCGAACTGGTGTGGTTTGGTTCGATGTCGATATGGAGAATCTTGTCGTTGGTCCGGCGAATCTCTTCGCGTTCATTTTGAACCAATCTGACGAGGTGCAAGATCTGATTTTACGTGTACAGACTCCAGATTTCCGGCCGAATGAGTGCGAATATCGATTACGCGTAGAGCCTCATCAGGCACTAGAATTCGATGGGCTTGAGCTGCCTAAACTAACTCAAACCCTACCTCGATTACTCGCCTCAACCAGAATAATTTGGCAGAGTTTACTTCCCGCTGGTACAGGCGAATCCACAGTGACAGTCCGCCTCGAAGATCCCGATGGAAACCTGATTTCGGGAAGAGTTTTGACAGTACAGATTCGTAATGATCTATTCTCGCGTCTACGTATGACAACCGGTGCGCTATTCATCGTCGGGGCAACGATAGCCATCCTTTCCCCAATTTTGCCGTTTATTGGTTCGGTCCTAGGTCTTTGAGCCATTAGATCAGGAAAATGCCCCACTCAACGTAATTCCTGGCTGTTCGTGGAAACTCGGGTCGCTTATTACCCGGTGATGAAAAGGCGGTCCATTCAAGAGGGAAACCCGCGTCGCCCGGCCGTGTCCGAGGAACCGGTCAATCCAGACGATGACTTGAGGAGTCGTCTTCACGCGATGGAGACCAAGCTGCGACGCATGCGCGAGCAGCGAAATGGACACAACGAAAATGCTCGGAGGGCTGCGGATTCGCGTAACGCGGTTCAGGAACAGGCCAAGAGCCTGCGTGAATCGATAGATGAGATGAAAGAGCAACAAAAGGAAATCCGCGATAGAGCTCGCGTCCACAAAGCCCGCCGCGACGAAATCCAATCTCACATCCGCGAACTCATCGCCAAGAAACGTGGCCGGAGGGACGACCAACGTGGTACGAAATCAGTCGTTATTGAACTGGCTGAAACCGAGGGACAAATCGAGCGTATAGAGCGTAGGTTGGAAACCGATGGAAGTTTGAAACTCGAGGATGAGAACAAACTTCTGAAGGAACTCAAGAAACTCATCGGCAAGAGAAACGAATTGCTACCTGCCGTCAAGGAACATCAAACGATTACAATCGATCTCGGTGATATGGACGAATCTATCTCACGACTCAAGGCGGAGGCCGACGCTGAGCATCAAGCAATGGTCGATTGTCACAAGGAGGCCGACGATGTTTGGGAGGAAATCAAGCCGATGTTCGAAGAACGCGATTTCGTACGCGCAGAAGGAGATAGACTTCACAATGCATTCGTCGAGGCCCGCAAAGCTGCTGACGAAGTTCATTCGGAGATGAAAGGAATGCTCGATCAGGTCAATGAAATTCGCGATTCACTGAAGGCTGCTCGCGATGAGAGGGAGCAAACCATTCGCGATCACAATCAATCCGTGCGTGACGCATTACGTTCACCTTCTGAAAATGAGGAATTGGCAGGTTCGCTTGAGGAAATGTTCCTCGAAAGCGGTTCGCTGACATTAGGTGGAACTGGTGCTGAGCAGGAAAAAGAGCCGGCGCGCTCAAAGAAGCCACAGAAAGGTAAGCGCCGCCGACTCGGAACAACGCGTGGTCGCGTTTGATTCAAGCAGTTGTTGAGTTAAGTCACCAGCCACGATCTTGCAAGCGGACTTCAAGTGTCTCGATTTCGAGTCCAGGCATTGCTTCACCAATCATAGCGCTGGCCTCGGTGACAACCGCTGGATCTTCGAAATGATGCGTAGCGAGAACAATTGCTTCAGCAGTTTGAACCGGGTCTGAACTTTTGAAGATTCCAGAGCCTACGAAGATGCCATCCATTCCTTGATTCATCATCAAAGCGGCATCGGCTGGAGTAGAGATCCCTCCTGCAGAGAAAGTGACGACGGGAAGGCGTCCGAGCCGTGCAACGTCGTCAAGCACGGAAGCAACTTCGGATCGCAGATCCTCCATGCTACCGAATGGAGTAGTGTTGGGTGAAATATCGAATGCAGATACTCTCTCAATGCGATGAAATCCTTCCATGATCACATCCACCATAGCATCTCTTCCCTCATCGCCAGAGGACTGAGAATGAGTAATTTCGGAGGCCACCAAACGGGCGTGTTGAATAGCGCTGACAACATTACCAGTTCCTGCCTCGCCCTTGGTCCTCATCATCGCAGCTCCCTCTGCGATGCGTCGGACTGCCTCGCCAAGACTCGTACAGCCGCAAACGAATGGGATGTTGAAATCATTCTTGGCGATGTGGAAGAATGGATCCGCCGGAGTCAGAACCTCCGATTCATCAACCATATCGACACCGAGAGTTTCGAGGACCCTCGCTTCCTCATTGTGACCGATTCTGGCCTTTGCCATCACTGGAATCGATGTGGTCTCGATAATTTCCTTGATCAAATCGGGGTGGCTCATTCGAGCCACACCTCCGCTCGAGCGTATATCTGCTGGAACTCGCTCGAGCGCCATTACAGATGTCGCCCCAGCATCCTCTGCGATGTGAGCCTCCTCGGCTGTAACGACATCCATGATGACTCCACCTTCTTGCATCTTGGCAAAGCCACGCTTGAGCAACTCGGTGCCGTGACGCATCTGATTCAGGTCCACTCGCTGAGCCATAGCCGAGCCTCACGGCATCTCCACATCAATCTATGTCTGAGGCCGCTTGGACGCGAGGCTCGTATCAATCTGCGAGGACCGGTGAGTCGCCTGTGGCGATTTCTAGATCGGGGGATTCGTTCTCGTTACGTTCGATCCATTCCATCTCATCATCTGGGACATCGGTGTCAGCGAAGATAGCCTCGACTGGGCATTCAGCGACACATGCTGCACAATCAATACACTCATCAGGGTCGATAACGAGGTAGTTTTCGGCTTCCTTGAATGCCTCGACTGGGCAGACTGCTACACAATCCTGGTACTTGTGGTCAATACATGCGCTGGTCACTACGTGGGTCATCTCATCCCTCATCAAGACGCATGCTACGCATCCATATCAAGGCTCGCACCACCTTTTCGCTCGCACTGGCAGATTGGCTTGAGAGGAGTCTAGTCAGACTACACGATATCGTCGATGAGTTGATTGAGGATTTCAACCGGCTCTTGTCCAGGATAGGATTCAATCTTGAATCGACCTTTTACAGCGAATTTTCGAGTTTTTTCGGTTGCTAAAGAAATTCTACCCTGCACTAATTCATCGATGTCAATCCTCACATGCAGGGTCTTATCCTCGTCGATGAGGTCAGCAATTCCTGCAGAACGTAAATCGCTTAGTGTACCCGCTCCCATGCGTAGGAAGGCCTGTTTCGCGCCTTTCTTTCGGCCGATGCTAGCCTCAATCAAGATCTGAGGTGCGCCATGATGTGATTTTGACCGCTCACGGGATATTTTAGCGCCCTCACCTGCGAGCCATTGCATTGAATCCTCTATCAATGAAAGATCATCCACAGCACTGCAATGCACTCTCCACGAGGCACTGTGTAAACTCATATTCGATTGCACTAGTGTACTGCCCTTGAAGGCGACGCTGCGCCTCTGTCTAAGGTGGACGTTCTGAGGCTTTCATTCATATACTGGAGGTAGGTCGCTCGGCTCGCATACGGGGTAGCCCCCGATAAGAGGTGTCTCTGATGGCAAAAGGCGCAAAGGCAAGGGCAGCGGCACGCAAGCAGAGAGACAAGTGGAAGTCAAAGCGCTGGTTCACGATTCGAGCGCCTCGTAATCCGTGGTCATTCCGAATCATCGGCGAGACTATCGCGGAAGAGTCCGAACAATTGATTGGGCGTACTTTCGATATTATGCAAAACGAACTTGATGGCGACTTTTCGAAGATGCACGTCCAAGTCGTCTTCCGAATCACCGATGTTGTTGGCGGCGATGCTCTCACCGAGTTTTCCGGTCACAATGTCCAGAAGGATCACATTCGCCGTCAGATTCGCCGCTACCGCGGTAAGGTTGACGACACGGTCGACGTTGTTACCGAGGATGGATACTATGTTCGATTCAAGCCGCTATTGATTTCACGTGGTCGCGTAAAGTCGAGTCAGAAGTCAGCAATGCGAGCGAAAGCGCGCGATGCGATTCTCACCATGGGAGCAACATCCACTTGGATTCAACTCCAGAAGGCTGTCCTCGATGGAACTATGGAGACTGCGATTAAGGACGCTGTCTCCACCATCAGTCCAGTCCGAACTGCGATAATCCGTCGTAGCCAACTTCTGCAGAGTGGAGTCACAGGTGAAGACGGACCTACTCTTGACGAGATTCACGCTGAAGAGAAGGCGGCCGCGGCTGCCTCTTCAGTCGAAGTAGACGTTCTTGCTGCGGCCGAAGCATCCGCAGAATTGGCTGAGGTCGATGTGAATACATCTAGTGATGCAGAATCCGACGAAGAATCTTCTGAGGAATCAACAGAAGATACTGTGGTCGAAGAGGTAGTTGAGGAACCTGCAGAAGAAGCCGATGAAGCTCCAGAAGCAGACAACGCCGACTCGCCTGATTACGCTTCGATGACTGTGGCAGAGCTCAAGGGACTCCTGAAGGAGGCCGGTAAGCCGGTCTCTGGAAAGAAGGCAGATCTCATCGCTCGCCTACAAGAGTGAGGTTCCATTGGGCCGTCAAGCCCATGAATGGATACCCGAGGTGGGTTACATGACACGACTCGCTGTACTCAGTGGGACTGGAATGAGCGCTCTTGCTTCCGATATGGTCGCTGATGGCACTGAGTCCTCAGAACTTCGTATTGATTCACAGTGGGGCCAGGTTCCAGCAATCTTAGTTGATACTGGTGATGGAGAGGTACTTTTCATCGATCGTCACCATCGAGATGATGAATCGAGAACCCCTCCCCACGAGATTGAATATCGAGCGAATGTCCACGCAGCTGCCTCCTTCCGCCCCGACCTCATTCTCAGCATCAATTCAGTAGGGACAATGCGTGAGGATCTACCACCTGGAATGATTGGGGTTGCTTCGGATGTTCTCGATCTTGCGGTACGACCGTGGACTTTTCACGACGATGATGCAATTCACGCAGATCGAACGTCGATTTTTGATGAAAAGGGCTGTGAAATTTGTTTGGAAGCGTTGACTGCAGGACAGGGAAAAACTCCTGAGTTAGTCGTTGCTCAGTGCGTCGGCCCACAATTTGAATCTCCTGCTGAGATTGATGGATTGGTTAGGCTCGGCGCAGATGTTGTTGGAATGACACTCGGTCCTGAGAGCAGATTGGTCGCTGAGACAGGAATTCCTCATGCTGCGATTTCATGCTCATCAAATTGGGCTGCCGGCAGAACTCCCGGCGACCCATCTGCAGAAATTGACCATCAGGCCGTCGATGCGATGGCAGCAACTCTACGGGCTCACGTCCGTTCGTGTATTGAGGCACTGCTTTCGAATTTGTGAGGGTCAGAGATGGACAATCTGAAGATTGGCGCAGTTTTGACGATTATTGCTATTTTCTTAGTTCCTGCCTCGATGAAAACCATGGCTTGGTGGGACGAGGCTCGAATGGAACACGATTTGGAATGCAATCCTTTGCTGAACCACCAACCAAATATGGAATATTGCAACGAATTATCAGCGGAAGCTGACTATCGAATGACCATATTTGGCCTCACAGTTCTCTCATTCGTTTTGAGTGGTGTCATCGGGCTGGTCAACCTTCTACCAGTTGGTGATGAAGGGATTCGCAGCCCACCTGGCGGGCGATTCTAACTCAGAACTTGTCTCGGCTAATTTGATGGCCCGCCTTGGGCCAACATCGTCACATGACCAGGCCGATGTCTGTTAGTGATTGGATTGAGATCGATGGAGCCAACGAGCCAGATGGAGCTTGGACTACGATGATGGCTCGCGTGGCTTCATTCCATCACAAACACGATTTTGCCAGCGTAGAGAATAATGGCCACGATATGGGTTACCGAGTCGCTTTGACAGTCGAGGAACTCGGCGAATTTGCTGCAGCGATAACCAAAGGAAAACCGAAGGAAGAAGCTGCTGAGGAATTAGCTGATTTACTTATTCTAATTCTTGGTCATTCACTTGCTATGAAAATTGATTTAGAGACTGAGTTTCACAAAAAAATGGATCGTATTATGAAAAGAAAGGCCCGTAGAGGGAACCTAGGAATACGAGTTACTGAATATCAACCAGAAAACTAATTCCTGCCAACTGAGAACTCTAGTTGAGGAGTGCTTAGGACGACTCCATGTTCCTCTTGTAGATCAAAGGCTGCCAAGTTGATTACATCTCTAATTTTCAATATTCTATATGGTTTTGAAACGTAATATGTCAATCTCCATCGTACTGCGTTATTGCCATTTTCTTTCAATGAAATCTTTGGTTCCCTAGCCTCATTTAACCCATCAATATTCATTTTAGCGGATTCATAAACTGCTCGAAGAAAATTATTGACTATCTCTGTATTGGTTTCATATCCAATGTTAAAATCAACAAAATCTTTGAAAGGACCTCCGTGATTTAGTTTGTAGAAATCAGTACGGTTAGTCAAAAGAGAGTGGTTAGGGACTTCTATATCATGACCTTGAACTAGATCTCTTATTCTTGTTTGTAGGCCTCCAATTTCCATGACTATCCCCATGACATCCATATCAGGAATTGAAATTACATCACCTCTTTTCGCACTATTTCCACTAATTATCAATATTCCACTAAGAAAATCTCTCAGCCAGTAATCTTTGGTTGTGAAAATCAAGAGTGCTAGGAATCCTAATGCCCCCGTTGTTTCTAAGATTCCTGTAATTCCCCAGATGTTGATTAGAGTAATGCCTGATGTAATAATAACAATTCCAAGTACAATTAATTCCAGAGTTCGAGATGTAGCAGTTTCGACATATCTCGAAGACCCCATCACATTGATGTCTTCACCATATCTAATCAGAATCATGCCATCAGCTATATTGTAGATTAGATAGGAGATGAGTAAGCAAAGAGAAGATTGACTAATTTGCTCATCTGGAAATGAACTATTATTCATAAATATTGAAATTACGAAGGCTGCAAAAACTGTAAGGTTGAATGAATGAAGAGTACGCAATCTTGTTTTTGTTTTTGCTTCATCAATTTCACCATGTAATTGTGCAATTTGTTTTGAGAATATGAATACAAATGCGTTTACTGCGAAGGTGAGGTATTCAATCCAACTTAAATTGTTCAATCGTTCGACTAACAAGTCAAGAATTACAACCATGAGCCTAGGGAGCCAGGGTTAAGGATTAACTTATTTCCGGAATTGTGTGAATTGTTCAGATATCAAAATTGATTTCGACAGAGCCGCGTGCTTGATGCTGCGCCTCGTATAGAATTCGAGAAGTGCATCCTTTGAATGAGGCAACGATATTGTTTGGAACGAGTTCGATTGCCGTGTTGAAGTTCGTTGCTGAACTATTGTACAATTGGCGTTGATCGGTGACCTGGTCCTCGATTTCCTTGTAATCGTCTTGTAGAGCAACAAAATTAGCATTAGCCTTCAGGTCCGGATAATCCTCAGACAGTGCCAGCAATTTGGGCATGGCTAGAGATGCCATCGCCTCTGCCGCCATGACTCCACTTACATCGCCAGACTTTGAGGCGGCAGCGAAAGTTTTCCTCGCTTCGGTCAACTCTCCGAAAATTTCCTTTTCATGACCTGTATATTGCATGACAATCTTCACCATATTAGGAATCATGTCGAATCTCTGCTGCAGAACCGTATCGATATTCGACCACGCTCGGTCAACGTCCTTCTCGAGCCGGACCAATCGATTCCATACACCAAAGAACCAGAGAACCAGTACTAGTATGATTATTCCACCGCACAGGGTGAACGCGATAGCAGTGCCTTCCATGATTATTCAACTCCTGCCGTTAGTAATCAATATTGACCCGGATTCCTCTATTATTGCCCACTAAAACCCGATGTTGACCATTGCTAGATATGTACCAGCTAGGCAACCTGCTGCTACTATTCCTGGGATTATTTTGTATTCTAATTGACTCTTAACCCTACCAAGGACCCCTAGTTCAGTTCCTCTTTCTAATCTAGCATCAAAACCAACACCACTTTTGCCGATTACCTCCATCAGAGTATGTTGATCATTCCTCTCGATAACTTCCATCTCACCCTTTGTTTCCTTGCTGCGATTAGTTGCCTTTCCTAGAATGTAACAAGGGTCGCCTAAGGCCATACCCCACAATGTCCATTTGTGTTCTAGTATTGTCCAGCCACCAAATGTTGTTGTAATCATCGAACCAAAAATTTCTCCAAGATTTCTGTTATGGTCGACCTTCCATTCTCGAATATATTGACCTAAATTTTGATCTGCAAATGTATCTGGTTTGACAAGCACACCTCCGGTTCCATCATGCAAAATGAAATTGTGTCCTCCATTTTCTTGTGCGATAGTTTCCCACCTGTATTCGGTTTCGGTTCTAGGCCCATCATCAGTCATCACTATCCTAGTTCTTCGAAGATATATCTCATAGAGCCACCTCCAAGAATGTAGGTTTTGGTAAGTACGGGCAGGGTCTCCACCTACCGAAACAGCAGGGGCGGGAGATGCCCATCTTCTGACTTGTCCGACGAGTTCCAATTCACCAGCAGCCATCGATCTAATCTTAGAGGTCGGGACATCAATAGTCAACTGCATTTTAGTTCCAGTTTTCCATGAAGATATCGCATATCCGATTGAAAATAATGCTGGTCCAATAGCCAAAAGAAGTCCAAAAAACCACTCCTCAGAATCTCCAGCTGATTGCATTACTTCCACACCGAAATTTACTGAGAGAATAGATACTGGAATTGAGTATAGTGCAATGATTGCGGTAAATATGCCATCAGCAGATATAGTCGCTGGTATTGGAGTGCCTACAACAGTTGGGTGTTCGGAAATTATTCCCATTTCATCTGGTCCATACCGATCTTCCTTATCCCAATGTTCTGGTCCAGGTGCCGAAAAAACCCAACCTCTATCGTCATTTTTTGGGCTATTTGAATAATGGCCAGTCCAAAAACTACCGGTTCGCCCTCCAGTTTCAGATCTATGGACAAAATCACGAGGTTTCTCTTCTACCCTAATTTCATCGTATGCCTTTTCCAGCCTTGTTGGAGTTAACCAAATTACCAATAAACAACCCGGCACTACTAATATTCCACCTAAAGTCATCATCGGGTAATTATTACCCACGAGGCCAATAAAGCTCCAAAGCAACCCTATTACTACTGCCAATAATGAAATTACCCAAGGAACAATCATGAAGCCAGAAGGCGGAGTGAAATCTATGGTTTCTCCTTCGCCGAAACGAACGCCCGATGAAGACTCCATGCCATCTCTTTCTTCCTTAGTCGAATTAAGTTTGAGTCGGCATGAGTTCCAAACTACTTACCAGTCTGGTATTTTTTCTTCTCTAGATGGGATTCAGCAATCCATAAGCTTAGACTTATTCCGGCTAATTGTAAGAATAGTCTCACGATATTTCCTGTTTGAGATAGTGACTCCCCATCACCTAATTCGATCTCATTAATCCACATATTGAAATTTGCAGGATATAGTGAAACCAGCAACGCTGCGCTTGCATAACCACCCCACTCTCTTGTCATTGGTAAAATCAACAATACCCCTACAATAATTTCTACTACTCCACTAAATAATACCCAAAATCTAGCCGAGCCGAGAAATTCTGGAACTATTGGTTCGAACCAATCTGTGGCTGTGAAATGTAAAACTCCAACATATACGAAGAAAATCCCACCAGATAGGGCGGGCAAGTCACGTAGATTCATATCATCGCCTTGTCCAAATTGAATAGGTTGAATTGTATTCATTGTCGCCATCTTTGGCAACATTTTCAATTATATTTTCCAACCAATCATTACGATTCCATGGTGGGAATGAAACATCTCCACTTTGAGATGTATGTACAGTAGTCAAATGGATTTCATCGACTCTATCAAGGAACATTTCGTATATTTGCGAGCCACCAATTATCCAGCATTCTTCACAACCATCAGCATAGGATATCTCTATCGCTCTACCTGGATAAAGTGCGTTTTCAGCCCCTTCATGCTCCCATCCCGTATCTCTAGACATTACGATGTTCAATCGTTCTGGAAGTGGACGGAAGGAGGAGGGTAGAGATTCCCAAGTCTTCCGACCCATTATCACAGCGTTGAATCCATCACCCTCAGTCAGGCGCTTGAAGCGAGTCATATCACTAGACAAGCGCCACGGTAACTCGTTACCGCGACCGATGCAGCCATCCTCATCCATTGCTACGATCATTGCGAGCTTCATTCGACCACATCACACAGAAATTGGCGCTGCGATATGAGGATGATGCTCGTATCCTTCAATCACGATATGCTCACCAGTAAATCCATCGATATCCAGCACGCTGGGGTCGAGGCGCAGTCGAGGTAGTTCTAGCGGCTGGCGCGAAATCTGCTCGCGAGCCTGATCTAGATGATTGAGATACAGGTGACAATCTCCTCCGGTCCAGACAAATTCGCCAGGCTCGAGACCGCAGACTTGCGCCATCATACAAGTCAACAAACTGTAGGAAGAGATGTTGAATGGGACGCCGAGGAAGGCATCGGCACTACGTTGGTAGAGTTGGCAAGACAGGCGACCCTCGTTGACGTAGAATTGGAAGAATGCGTGACAAGGCATCAAGGCCATCTCGTCAAGTTCACCCACATTCCAAGCAGAGACGATAATCCGCCGTGAACTAGGATTGGTTTTGATCATTTCAATAGCGTTCTCAATCTGGTCGACGACACGTCCATCCGGAGTCTCCCACTTCCTCCACTGCTTGCCATAAACTGGTCCTAAGTTGCCTTCTTCATCCGCCCACTCATTCCAAATTCGAACTTTATTCTCTTGCAGATAGGCTACGTTTGTATCTCCGGAAAGGAACCATAGCAATTCGTGAATTATACTTGGCCAATGCAAGCGCTTGGTTGTCACTGCCGGAAAAGTTTCGGACAGATCAAATCTCATCTGATGACCGAAAACAGAGATGGTTCCAGTCCCAGTTCTGTCCGACTTCTCGTCACCCTCGTCGAGGATGCGCTTGAGGAATGCGAGGTATTGCTCCATGCCGACTATGCTGACTGAACCTCGCAAGTCCATGAAGGATGCGGCGGAAATCACTCAAATTCATCGACTGGAAGACAAGAATGTCAAGGTGCTCCGAGAATCCGAAGATTCTCGATTAACTGGTCTGTGAATCCACGATAAAGGGCTTTCATGATTGAACGTTGACCATGTTCATCGAGGCTGCCCAAGTTCGAAATGTCTTCGTTATCCATTGCTCCGCCTGCTTCGTCTACCATCCATTCAGCGAAACTGATTGGTTTGTCGATGCGCACCATTACACGCGCGAAAGGATTGACCTTTGGCGAACCCGGAGCAAGGAAGTTCCGAGCTCCAAGAATTGCCATTGGCACCACAGGAACTTCCGGAAATCGAGCGGCGATTCGAGCAACACCTGTCTTGCCACGTTGGAGAAAGGGTGCTTCGGTGCGGCGCGACCGTGTTCCTTCTGGGAAAATGCCCATCACTCCACCTCCTTCGAGGACATCGACTGCCATTGCCAGTGCTTGTGCACCACCAGTCTCCCGAACAGTCTCAATCTGACCCGTGGAAGTCATCAATTTCTGGAATGTTTTGTCTTCAAAGAACTCTGCTTTTGCTAGATAATGAACCGGCCTGCGAGCTCCCATCATTTTGACGATTGGATCGATGTGCGATGTATGATTCCCAGCCAGAATCACAGGTCCACTCTTAGGAATTCTCTCGATGCCTTCGTATCGAACATTCGTCATACTACGAACCACTGGCGGCATCACTTGCATCAGTGCCTTGTAGAAAAGTGGAGTCGAATAGTTCTGTCCGGTTCCATCTAAGCCAGTAAGCCTCGACAATTCGGCGAGACTATCCTTGGTCAGTGTCGCCATCGAGCCTTCCAATCCACTCACGCATTATTGCTTTGCGCCACTGCGATGCTTTCTTCCCCTCCTCCTCGCACCCTCGTCACGTGCTCAATCGACGGTTCGTGTGCCTCACGCTTACGGCACTCCTCCTTGTTCCGATTGTTGCTACTCCAGCCCTTGCGGAATGGGATGATGATAATTGGTTGTGGAATATCATCGGGCCGGAGCGTCTCGCCCTCGGTGATGAATTTGGCTGCCATGGCTACGAGGGCGTCGACATCCGTGAAGACATCCTTGTCGTCGAGGATTGTCGAGATTATCTTGTCGGATTCACCGATGCATCTCGATGGGGTGTGAATCCGGTCTCTTTCGGCCATCCAAACGGGGTTGTGACGTCCGAAACAGCTAGCAGCCTACAAAATGCGGGATTTTCCATCATTGGAGACATGTTGGAAGGAGACTCACAAGGTCTTGAATCAGTCCAGCGAACTACCAGTTTGGAGAAGGGACAAGCCGACATGGAGGCTTTGGAGAATGCCGAGGCAGATTCACTGGTCAGTATCTATTGGATCGCTCGCTGGCACGATGTGAAAATTCGTGAAGATAAGGATGCAATCAAATTACTGGAATCACAGGAAATTTGGTTCACTACATGGGGTGAGTGGCATGGCCACCGTGATTCGAGTGAATCATTCAACAGAATCCTCAACTCAGACCCAACCACTCAGTCATATCAGATTTCAAACTTTGATAATTCTAATTGGGATGTGCCAGGAACAGCCCTATTCGAGTGGTCTGAAGCGCCAAATCAGATTCTCTTTGATGGCGAGGAAGCCCTGCTTATCCCAGCTGGCCAGCGCCACCTGATTACAGGTGTCCGCCCAATAGAAGGTGGCGCCTTCATCACTTCCGCACCTGGGGTCACTATCGACCTAATTTTCGATTCAGCCGATGTCTCAGTTTCCCAAACTCCACAAACAACATTCAACGGATTGCATCACTCAGTTACAATCGTTGGCCACCATGTCACTAACCTCCATGATTGGTCGTCTGATTTCCATGAATCTCCTCTCCGATTCACGTGGCTCATCGAGCGCCCAGCAGCACTCGAAATGAATTGGCATCTACCGGTAATAGCAGCCGTAGTTCTCATCGCCACACCAGCCATCATCAAGTGGCTAGTCTCTCGTGATCAAGAATCACAGTATGTCGGGCCCGTCGATGCGGATTCTCTCTGATCGCATCATATCGACGATGTCCGAAATCACCACGTCGCTGAGAACTTCAGGTGCATGAACACCGGGTGGAAGCATTTCTGGGTTTGATAGCCAAGCTTCAACGCAGCAGGCGGTAACCATACCAGTCGTCCTTGCCATAGAATGGCCATCATCACCGCCATGGTCTTCGACTTCCCATTCGAGAATCTCTCCATTTCTCCCTTCTGCGCGCACCTTCATCCAAGTGAATTCTGGGACTTTGTGATCGTATTCCCATTCGAGAATCAATTGGTTCTCGTTTATTTCTCCTGCATCGCGCATGTCGATATATTTCTGAATATGTCCGGGCCATCGCACAGTGAATTCAGACATCTCCACCGCTGGAATTGATTTGAGTACAGAGCGTAACCCATCGGTGAGAAATGCCTCCATGTCACCATGTTCGCCTGTGTCAACTATATGTCGCAGGCTCAATGCTGGGAGAACCACCTCCTCACCATCGCGGATAACCCTCGCTGGTCGTGTGTATTCGGCGATCACGTCGATGGGCGAGAAGGGCGCCATGTAGGACCATTTACCGAAGGGCCCGGTAGGGTTTCCGCCGACCCAGACTTCGGCTTTTTGTAGAGGCCCAATTCGTCGGTCGGCGATTGACAATAACATGTTGGAAAGGCCGGGTGCGATACCAACATCCCAGAGAATTGTCGCACCATAATCACGCGCTTTCTCATCGTCGCGGTCTGGGGTGTGAGCGCTGAAACTTAGGTCGACTATACGAAATGACGATTCAGCGAGAATTGTGGTCGCAGCATGGCCGATAGAACCCGGTAGCATATTGACGACCATGTCGACGGGCACATTATGCTCGAAGGGGGTCATATCATCGAAGAGATCACAGGGATGGGCAGTAACTCCCTCGACGCCGAGGACGCTGTGTGGATGGAGGTCGTAGGCATGGACTTCGTGCCCGGCCGCAGCCAACCTCTTGACCACCCAAGCTCCGACCAAGCCCGTACCGAGACAATGCACTACCGCCATGGCCCGGCAAGTCCCGCTGAGTTCTTGATAGGTTCCAGTCAGCCTCGTCGCGCAATTTTACGGCGATTAGTTGATTGAGGAGAGGATTCGCGTCGGGGTGTGGCCGACGGCGAACGCATCGATCCTTGGTCGTCTGAGCAGTCTACGGACTATGCTCGGATTCGAGACCAATTTGGGCTAGAAGGTGTCGATGTTTCTAGACTACCAAACCCTGGGATGTTACATCGAAGGGGGATTGTCTTCGCCCATCGCGACCTCGATGTCGTGCTAGGCTGCATCGAGCGTTCAGACCCATTTGGAGTACTGACTGGATTAATGCCGAGCGGACGGATGCATCTTGGGCACTCGATGGTAATCGACCAAGTTCGTTGGTTCCAGCAACAGGGTGCGGATATCACAGTCACTGTTGCTGATCTCGAGGCTCTTGCTACAAGGGGTACGAGCCTCGCTGAAGGTCGCGAGAATGCTATCAACGAATATGTCCATAATTACGCCGCCCTCGGACTTGATCCGTCGAATACCAACGTCTACTTTCAGAGTGGTCGGCCGGCTGTTCAGAGGCTTGCATTTACCCTTGGCCGGCGCACGAACCTCTCAGAATTTGAGGCGATTTACGGATTCCGTGGCGATACGAACCTAGCTCACGTTCAGGCCCCGCTTGTTCAGGCGGGCGATATTATTCACCCTCAACTCGAGGAATATGGGGGGCTGCGTCCAATCGTAGTCCCAGTTGGAGTAGATCAAGACCCTCATCTTCGGCTTACTCGTGGAATTGCTGGCAAAACCCATTGGTTTAACGTCAAACCTCGCAAAGCTGGAGGATTGACCGTGGCCCTATCAGTTCAAACCGATAATGCAGAATTATTCGGGGTGGCGCCTAATGGGCGAGTTGATCGCGACACTAGAGAGGAGATATTCCAACGATTGAAGAATAGCCTCGCTCCGATGGGTTACGCGGATTTCGTCGCCAATCCCAAACACGGAACTCTCGATATTCCAGGAGCCAATCTCAGTGATGCAGGGCAGGTCCGGATGTGTGTACTTGCGCTTGAGAGAGAAATGGGTGGAATGGGACTGATGCCTCCTTGCTCGACTTACCACCGCTTCGCGGTCGGTATGACTGGTGACAAAATGTCATCTTCCAAGCCGCAGACGACGATTTTCATGGACGATAGCATCGAAGAGATGTCGAAGAAGGTCAAGCGGGCTTTTAGCGGCGGTCAGCCGACTGTCGAAGAGCACCGCCGCCTCGGCGGAGATTGCTCGAAAGATGTGGCTTTCCAATATCTGCAATTCTTCTTCGAACCAGATGATTCGGAACTTGCTCGTATTGCTCGCGAATACGAATCAGGACGCATGCTCGCGGGAGAAATCAAGCAGATTTGTATTGATAGGGCGAGCGAATGGCTGACTGATTTGTCTGAGAAGCGCGATATGTGGGAAGGTCGGTTGGACGAATTCCTTGCAGCAGATGCTCTGTAATCTTCGGCACCAAAACTTGGCTCATTCTTACAAATCGCTCGCATCGAATACCGGGATTTGTGGGCCTGTAGCAAGAACTGCGATTTCTTCAGTTGAAAGTTCGGCAGATTTTGCTTGATCTGAGAGAATTTGTGAATGCCCCATCGGGTCAAGCAATAGTAATTCGACACTATCTTCTCCTTCGCGCACGCGAGAGAGACGTCCAATCAATTCTTGGCAGGCCTCAACTTGATCAATACCCTCTTCGCCTTCAATCATTGCTGACCTGAGAATAATACCAATTGCATCTTCAAATCTCTTCAACACACCTTCGACATTCGAGATATAGCCACTGGCATTGTCTCCTGGCTCTACCTCCAGCCCCAATTCTACAACCCTCACCGTACAAGATGAGGAACGAACCACGCGTGTTGACATATGCTCAGATGAATTGACAATCAGTGACCAAGCACTAGGTTTCTTACCTTCAGATGGTATGAAATCGATGTTCCTCCAGCCGCATTCATCGCATACCAAGGTCATCTCGGTGTGTTCACCGAAATAGGCAATTTCCGATGTGTGAACGGTAAGTTTCAGCCCTGCTTGACTGTGGCATATTGGGCAGGGTTGCTGTATTTTACTCTCCAATCCCTCACCTCAGTAAGCGAATGACTCGCCCTCGGAAATATCGAAGGTGGATGGCAGAAGAAGAAGTCTCGATTGTCCTAATCTGATGACTTCTCCAGCCATATCTGCCTCGACGAATGATTGAATCTTGTCAACGGCCATCTTTAATTCAGTCTCGGCCGTCATTAATCGACTCATTTCGAGAATTACGATGTCCCCATCCGATAACCAATCAAGAATTTCGGGAATACCAGTTATGTCGTCGAGCACAGCTCGGTGGACTATCACATCTCCAACACCCCTAGCTACTGGCGCGTCAGCGTACAACTCTCCAAGGTCGTGATAGTCTTGTCCAGCTTCGATGTTTGTTGTCGATGCCTGCACGGGCAGGCTCGGCATCTCAATCCACCTCGGCTCGGGGCGCGATTCCTTGGCCATGCTCGCATCCGGAGTCACGTGCTCTTTGAGCAATACGGTCCACACTGTGTATCAGGACGCAAATCGCAAGGGTTCCACGCGTTTCCGGGAAACCCAGCCCTGCAGAGTAAGCAGAGTATAGCAAGGTTGGCTCCGTAGCCCCCCGTCGGATTGATAAGGGGCCGGATTCGAGTTGACTTCGCAGGGAACTCTCCGTGTGGTCGATTACATGAATGCCGAAGCAAACGCCGTCAAGACCGGAACCAGCACCATAGGCATCACCTTCGATGGGGGTGTTGTAGTCGGTGCTGACCATCGAGCGACTATGGGGCACTTCATTGCTAACAAGAGCGTTCAGAAGTTGTTCAAGATCTCTGAGAACGTCGCGTTGACTACTGCAGGGCTTGTCGGACACGCTCAGTCACTGTCTCGCACACTCGCAGCCGAATTGCGGTTGTATGAACTGAAGCGCAACACTACGATGACTGTTAAGGGGGCGGCAACGCTCACTGCAAACATCCTAGTTGGCCGCCCGCATTACGTCCAACTCCTAATCGTCGGAACCGATGAAGACGGTCCTAGCGTCTATTCCATCGATTCCGCCGGCGGCTCGATTCCCGATGTCTACTGCGCCACTGGATCGGGCAGTCCGTTCATGTATGGTGTCCTTGAAGACCAGTACAAGCACGGAATGAATCAAAATCAAGCCCTCAAGGTTGCTGCCAAGGCTCTCCTGGCTTCCGCGCAGCGTGATGCTGCTAGCGGAAACGGAATGGATTTGGCCGTTATAACCCAAGACAAGGGCTTCCAGCTATTGTCCGAGAGTGAGGTCGCTACCTTGCTCTCTAACCTGTAATCGAACTCCACGGCTTCGCGCCGATCCTCCTCTTTCAAGAGGAATTTAGGCCGAGGGTGGAGTTACTCTTGCGAGGTGTTTGAATGAGATTGACATTGTCAGAAGTTAAACAGAAAGTATCGAAATTGATACCAGAAGATATTGACTATGAGGTCGATGTCGAAGCCGGCTCGATAGCCATAATTACGAAACAGCCCGATGCTTTCAGCTCCCCTGGTCAATCTTTGACCGTGAAGATTGCTAAGACTGTCAAGCGGCGAGTCATCATCCGCCCGCACCCAGATATCCTTGCCGATGAGGAAACTGTGCGCCAGAAAGTCACTGAAATTATTCCTCCAGAGGCTGAAGTCCGTAACGTCTGGATTGACCCAGCTCTCTCCGAGGTAACCCTCGAATGTGACGACCCAGCTGCTGCTGTAGGCCCAAAGGGAATCAATATCAAGAATCTCAGGGACGAAGTTGGCTGGCTCATTTCAGTTGAACGAGCACCAGCATTCGAGAGCCGAACCCAGCACGATATCCGCCGCTATCGCAAGGAACTCGCCGATGAGAGAAAATCACTCCTGCGCAAGTTCGGAACTCGAATCTACCGTCCAAAGCGTGCGGGCGAGTCTTGGGCTCGCCTCACCGCCTTGGGGTCGTACCGCGAGGTTGGGAGAGCCATGCATCTTGTTACTACAAATGAGTCTCGAGTTTTGGTTGATTGTGGAGCAAAGCCAACAATGAACCGCAGCGAGGTTCAGCCATTTTTCAACGCCCCAGAGCTGCTTCCTCTCGACAATCTCGATGCAATCGTCCTCACGCATGCACATGTCGATCACATCGCAATGTTGCCTGTTCTATTCCGCTACGGTTACAGAGGACCAGTGTACTGTACGCCTCCTACGAGAGATTTGATGACTTTGTTGCAGATGGATTACATCAAGGTCGCTCAGGCTGAAGGTGTAGATCCACCTTATTCCAAGGCTGACATTCAAGAGTGTATCAAACACGTTGTAGATATTCGCTGGGGAGACAAAACCGACATCGCACCGGATGTCAAAATTACTCTCGAAAACGCCGGACACATCCTTGGCTCATCGAGTGTTTACATGCAAATCGGAGAAGGGAATTCCGAACACCGATTGCTATTCTCTGGTGATATCAAATACGAACGGTCATGGCTCTTCGATGCAGCGACAGTTCGATTCCCTAAGGTTGAGACTCTGGTCATCGAATCGACTTATGGTGGAGCTCAGGATTTTCAACCAAATCGACAGGATGCGACTCAAGAATTACAGGATTTGATCAAATTAGCACTGTCTCGTGGTGGCAAAATATTCTGTCCTGTATTCGCGGTTGGGCGCTCACAGGAAGTGATGATTGCTATCGACCAACTGTTCAAGTCTGGCGAAGTTAAACCTGTCACTGTTTGGCTTGATGGGATGATCTCTGAAGCCACAGCAATTCATGCCAGCCACCCAGATTTCCTCAATCGCGATCTGCGCTCAAAGGTTCTGAGGGGTGGCGACGAGAATCCGTTCAATTCGACTTGGTTCCGCCAAGTCGATAGCCGAGAGCAACGGGAATCACTGCTCTACGACCCATCTCCATGCATTGTTCTTGCAACCTCAGGAATGATGACTGGCGGCCCTATAATTGAGTACTTCAAGCACTGGGCTCCCGAGACCAATAACACACTCTGCTTCGTCGGCTACCAAGCCTCAGGCACACTCGGCCGACGGCTACAACAAGGGCACGCCGAGGTCCCTCTGATGGACAAAGGCAAGACTCACATGATTCCTGTCTCTTGCAATGTGGTAACTATCGACGGTTTCAGTGGACACTCTGATCGCCGCCAACTCATGGATTACGTCAAGGCGTTGAACCCAACTCCACGCAAGATCATCTGTCATCACGGTGACCCGAAGACCTGCAATGCATTCCGCCAAGGTCTCCGCGACGAATTCCGTGTCCAGACCTATGCGCCCGCTAATCTTGAGACTCTGCGCTTGAAGTGAACAACTGCTCTTCAAGCCGTTGCCGACTCAGGGTCAACAGGTGTAGGTGACTTAGAGCACTGGCACATCGAAGCCGTCTTCGACTGGGTCGGGCGCATCTTTTGTTCCCACAAAGTCGGCTTCTTCTTCCTCAACCAATTCAACTGGGTCAGCACTAGAACGATTCCAAAACGAGTCAGGAGTCATCGCTGATGCTAGAGCAGCAGGCATCAACAGGAGGTATATCCAGACCTCGAGAGTCAGCGCACCATCGCTAATCAGACGCTTAACAGAGAGCCCAATCAGCATTGCAAAGGCCAACCAGCCAATGACCACACGCGCCTGAACCACACCTCCCGCCTTACTACCAAACAAATTAGGATGGCCCTCCTCAACAGAACATACCTCTCTCTTTGACCAAGTTTACTCTTCGGACAACCTCTTGAACCGCGAATACTAACACCGTCTCATGGAGTCGAACTGGATGTTGCTCAAATGCCAGTGCGGCCATTCATTTGGGGTCCGTCAAGGATCCAGGGCTTCATGCAGTCGTTGTGGCGAGTCAGATAAGATTACCACAACAGCAGTCTTCTCCGATTCCGCACGACTCGCCCAAGCCGTCGCAACAGCCAATCTTCCTACTGAAATCCGCGCTGAAGTCGAATCTAAGGTGAAAAAGGAGAATCTGCGCCGAGAAGCTTCCCGTGAACGTGCTGGCATCAACACGATTCACCGTATACTCCGTGATTCAACCGATGCCCAGGGAATCCTCACCCTCGCCCGTCTCCGAGACAATTTAGCGGCCGAGGGTATCGCAGAGCCAACTGCAGAACAAGTAGTCGGTTCCGCTGAGGAAGAAGGTGTAGTTCACCGTTCAGGGCAAGAGCAGTGGAGGTGGTTAGCGTGAACTCCATAAGGACAGCGCAGGTGGCCGAATCACTCAGGGCCCGTGGGTTAGTCTGGTCTATGCTAGATCGTTTGGGACGATTTGACCCAGGTTCGAATCCTGGCGGGCCCACCACCAAATGATTTCAACGGCGAATGCTAAATCATAATCAGAGGAATTTCTGAATTGCTTCGATGTCGAAAAGAGAGACTGCGACTTGAAGCGCCTCTTCTTTAGTGAACCAGCGTGCCTCTTCGATCTCATCATCCTTCGGCACGATATCTTCTGCTGCGATATCCGCTTCGCAACGATAAGTAAACGATAGCCAACAGATTCCGTCAGGCGTGAAAATTTCCTGCCTCACAATTTGAGTCCCTTCCCCTTCACTTCCTCGGCTGCTTTCTCCAAGTGGGTCAGCGATTCTGATATTGATTCCAAGTTCTTCCAGCGCCTCGCGTTCGGCCCCTGTTCTTGGATGTTCATCGTAATCGACAAAGCCGCCTGGAAGTGTCCAACAACCGGTGAAGAATCCCCGCGTGACTTTAGCCATCAAAACTTCATTTCGCGGGTTGCTGACGACGACTTTACTGACGACCCGATGAAGCGTTCGATAGACCGATTCTCTCGCCACCGGGTCGACTTCGCTATCACTGATTACCGCATCCTTCCAAGCCCATTCTCCGGGCCAAGGGATTTCTGGTGTTGCTACGATTACCTCATGCATTTCTTGACCTAACCTAAACCGATTGGTTCGCTTTGCTTTCCAAGTCAACCCCATCTTTGTTGCTTCTTCTGGGGTTGGTAATCGAATTGAGAATCCTCCATCTCCTTTTCTTCCCATTTGAGGGATTGCTGGGCCGCCACCATCTAAATCGACTAGTAGCAATTTGCCGTCGTGTTCGAGGTGAATGTGACGGCGGGTATCACTCATCAGTCATAGCGGGTGTAGTAAAGGCGATGAAACCGACGGCTCAATATCACAAGCAATTCGATATTTTAGAGCGGCTTCGTGACACTCGTGTCTACAAGAGTTCACTCACTGCATCTCGTTCCCCGAGGAGGGCAGCTACATTCTCGTCAATCTTTGCTTGCGCGAACGCGTCAACGGGGAGGTCATCCACCACAATCACCTCTCCCCCATCACATCGACAAGGGAAGCTAAACACAAGCCCCTCGGGCACTCCATACCATCCTTCCGAAGGGAGAGCGACGGACACGATGCGTCCGTTCGAGCCTTGCCACCAGTCACGCATGTGATCCACAGCAGCCGATGCAGCAGATGCTGCGGAAGAGGCGCCGCGCGCCATTATGACTGCCTTTCCACGAGTAGATACGGTATCGAGGAAGGATCCCTGAAGCCAATCGCTATCGAACAAATCGGTCGCTGAGCGTCCGTCCACAGTCCCAAAACGCGGGTCGGGGTACATCGTATTGGAGTGGTTACCCCAG
>Ga0208765_1000240_pt1 | contig 36280 bp, 34 predicted proteins | sample ETNtaG_2_FD_185783 | JGI IMG/M metagenome (GOLD analysis project Ga0208765, IMG submission 185783) | Marine microbial and viral communities from oxygen minimum zone, Eastern Pacific Ocean - ETNP201406SV203 (SPAdes) (version 2) | ecosystem: Environmental > Aquatic > Marine > Oceanic ...
ATCTATCACAGTCTGGATTTTCCCACTCGTGGGATTTTGATTTGGAACCCGAAGAATTACTCGGATTCTGGAAGAGTGGGGCTGACCCGGCACAATGGGTTGCGGAACGACATGGTGTAGACTTGAATCAAGTCTGTATCGCACATGGAACCTGCCAATCACTTTCATTGGCCATTTTAGCAGCTCTTCCAGAAGATGGACCGCGAGCCGTTGGTGTAGAGATGCCTTCATTTGCCGTGGTTTCACAATGTGCAAGATTGCTGGGATGTGAAGTCATCCCGTTCCATCGTGGGCCCAATTCAGGACCTTGGACATTGAATCGTGACGAAGTCATGGAAATTCTTCCGAAAGTAGGTGTCATCGCACTGACCCCTGTCATGAATCCGACTGGAGAGATGATTTCAGAGGAAGATCAGGATTGGTTGATTGATGTCACTACAAAGGCAGGAGTCAATATCGTATCTGACGAAGTGTATTTGGATGCTGCAAAGGGCACAGAATTCTATAGACCAATGTATTTAAGGTCCAAAAATGCGATTTCTGTGAACTCCTTAACCAAGACATATGGCCTTGGTCCACTTCGTTTTGGATGGATGATTGGTGCGCCTGAATTCATTCAGAATGCGAAACATGCATTCCAGAATATGCAGGGTATGGCTAGTTCGCCTTCGGTATCCATCGCTGGCGCAGTGTTCCCTCGTTTGGATCAGGCTCTGGATGCCATTTGGGTCGCAAGAGAGAAGAATTTGCCTAAATTGATGGAGGTACTCAATGCACACGGAATCGAATGGGTACCACCGCCATTCGGCATCTTTGGTGCATTCTCTATCGGAACCGATGCCGTGCAAGCACTGGCTGATTATGGAAAGCCATTGGGGCTCCTCGCAACACCCGGTGGCATGTTCCATGCTGGACTGAAAGATTACCTCCGTATCGCATGGGGTGGGGAAGAGGAAGCATTCGAAGCGGCGATGCCGGTCCTGTCACAGTTCCTAACAAGCATTCAAGAAGGAATTGCTTGAGGCATCTACGATGCCAGAGGCTGTCGTTGCGATTACCGGTGCTTCTGGCGCGCTGTATGCCGAACGTTTGCTGCGTGCATTGTCCGATGCCAAGTGGGATGTTCTCCTAATCGTGACACGGGAAGGAGGAATCAATCTCGATCTAGAATTGGGTCTGAGTATAGCGGACTTGGCGACTATTCCAGGCGTTTCCCTTGAAGACAATGACAACCTAGCCGCACGATCGGCTTCGGGTTCAGCAAAAATTGACCACTATGTCATCTGCCCAGCCAGTGGAACCACCATTGGAAAAATTGCGACTGGAATTTCCGACAATTTGGTCACGCGTTCAGCGCTTGTTGCTCTCAAAGAACGACGGCCACTCATCGTTGTGCCTCGTGAAGCCCCTTATGCAACCGTGCATTTAGAGAACATGACCAAACTCTCCAACTGGGGTGTTGTAGTCCTTCCTGCAAGCCCAGGATTTTATCATAATCCACAAGGTATTGATGATCTCGTTGACTTCGTTGTCGCCCGGATTCTTGACCAAATGAACATAGAACACTCACTTGGAACACGCTGGACAGGTGAAGAGGTACAATAGACCCGTGCCTTGAAGAATGACGACGTTGCATGGCGAACTGTAAGGAGTGGTCCAGATGGGATATGAAGACCAAACTCACGTTGAACTTGGAAAATTGCTGAAAGACCGAGGAATTGTGGTTCCTCGAACGAAAGATGAACGCATTGCTGCACTTATTTGGGACGATAATAATCAAGCTATCAGGTCGACACCCACTGCAAGTTCAAACCCCTTCCAAGAACGATTTCCTTGGGCGACCGCTTCTGTGATTGCAGTCGTTGTCATGCTGATTGTGGGTGGCAGTGTCACTGCGATATTCTTTGGAGATACAATACTCGGTTGGTTCTCTGACGACGAATTCGACGGTGAACTGATTGATTTCGATTCCGCGCAAGCACGAGCCTTTGCTGAAGGTTTGGTCGCACTGGGCGATTCTGAGTGGCAGGGTCGCATGAGTGGATCTGCTTCTGAACACGCGGCAGCACAATCCAATTTGGATAACTTCTCAGATTTTGGATTGTCCATCGAACCGAATTCATTTGCGGTTCCAATGTTTGAGATTCAAGAAGAGCCGATACTATCGATATGTATGCCTGGTGTCATTGGTTTCCCCCCTTGTGCATTTACTGACTTGGGGAGTCAAGAGACAGTATTTACCCACAGAAGTGACTTTGTCCTCCAAGGATATTCAGGTTCAGCTGATTACCAGTATCAAGATCAGATCCCTGTTGTAGATTTAGGCAATGCCAGTGATGACGGGACCTGGGAGAATGCTTCAGCAAGTATTGGCATGGTCTTTGGGCAAGGAGGAGTTTCAAGCAATACCCAACTCTTCATCAAGGCACAGGAGAATGATTTGTATGGACTCATCCTTGTGACTTGGGATTCAACCGATGGGGAAAATCCGCCCAACAATTGCAAGATCCCCGGTGACGAAGGGCGATGTGTTCCCTACTTCAAATCGGTCGATACGAGCCAATTTGAGAGCATGCCACCCGGCATCCCCTTCATGATGGTCAGTGACCAAGTCGGTGAACAAATTCGCGATGATGTCGTCAATGGTGAAGGATTAATCCGAATGATTGTGAGTGTTGACAACCAAGGCGAACGTGATGTCAAAGCTCCTTGTGGTATTCTACCAGGTAAGACGGATGAATTAATCATCTTTGGTGGCCATCACGACACGGTCTACAACGGACCTGGTGCAGTCGATGACACCTCTGGTTCAGCCTCAGTTCTCGAATTGGCGCGCCAATTTGCCAATATGGCTGATAGCAAGGGACAGCCGTATTACACCATGAAGTTCTGCACATGGGGCGGAGAAGAAGAAGGGCTGCATGGATCCAAAGCCTACGTTGCGGCCTATCTTGGACAACTGCAAGACAATCTCCGACTATACATCAACCTCGATATGAATCATGTCGACATTGACCTTGATACTCGAGGAAACAGCCTGTGGATGTTCGGCAATGATGCTCGTGACATGAAGTATGTCAACCAAATCGTCGACCAGTTCAGGCAAGAAAATCCGAAGGGGTTGGCATCCAAGTACACGATTAACACGCAAACACTTGATGGACCAAAAGGGGAAAGTGATGGGATGCCCTACAATTCAGACCACGGTCCGTTTGTCTATGATATACAGCAGCAAGATGGTGACGAGAGGGGGCGTGCAATTGTCTGCTATGGGTCGGGCTCGTGGGAATACCACACCTTCCACGACGATATGGATCGATTCAATGAAGAGTCACTGGCAGTGAGTGGAATCATCTACGGTTCTTACGCTGCATGGTTGGCATGGGGATGATTGTATGGCTGCACGTAGAGCACATGCCAGTCACATCTTGTTGCGCCAGAAATCAGATGCTGTGCGATTGATTGAAGAAATCAATGGGGCAAGGAAGCCTCTGAAGGCGTTTCAAAAGGCCGCAAAGAAATACAGCTCATGTCCAAGTGGGCAAAGCGGAGGGGATCTCGGTTGGTTCCACGAGCGCCAAATGGTTCGAGAATTCAGTGCAGCCTGCTTTGAACAACCACTCAAAGAAGTAGATCGTTTTGTCAAAACTGAATTTGGTTACCATCTGATTTGGGTTCACGAAAGAGATGAATGAGGTGACCTCATGAGTACGATTATCGCTGTTGAGAATTACAAACTCAAAGGGAAGCATGGCGTTTTTGATTATGAGAGAGAAAAAGATCAACCCTTCGTTGTCAGCATTTGGGTTGTGCTCAAAGAACCTGCGAGCGATGATGAATTGGCTTCAAGTGTAGACTATGGATTTCTACAACGGACTGCGCACGATGTCATTGCACGAGGTGATTCGGTGAAGATGATGGAAACATTGTGCGACAAAATTATCGAAATCGTCTCTGGACATCTCAACGTCGCGGGTGTGAAACTCAGAATTGAGAAACCTGATGCACCGATGCCACACAATGGAGGCTTGGCTGTGGTAGAGCGGACTTGGCCCGAAGGTCAAACCTTCTAATCAAGCACCAACTGCTGCTAGAACCGCTTCGTAATCTGGCTGCAAGCCCGGATTTTCCCCGACCCATTTCCACATTATATCGCCATTCTCATCGACGATGAAGACGGCTCGTTCGCTCGCTGTGTATCCAGGCATTCCGGCGAAGTCATGCAATGCAATGCCATATGCTTCGACGGTTGAACGTGTGTAATCAGATAGAATGGGGAAGGTTAAGCCATTCTTTTCGGCAAATGCGGCATTTGAAAATCGCGCATCCACGCAAATCCCCAAGACCACAGCATCAGCATCGTTCAATCGGGAAACACTTTCCTCAAATGTGCACATCTCTGTTGTGCAAATCCCTGTAAATGCTGCAGGGAAGAATGCGAGAATCACTTTCTGTCCTTTGAAGTCTGAACCACTGACGGTGTTGTTGTTCTGATCAAGCAGGCTGAAGTCAGGAGCATCATCACCGATGTTTACCATATCTTGGTCGGGTGGCGACCACGCTAAGAACATGCGCCTATTGCCCTAGAGGCATGGGATGGCGAGAGATTGTATCTGCAGAACTCGGCATTGTGATAATCACCGCCGAAGATTGTGCGCACTGCATCGAATTGGAAGCCTTGCTCAATGAGCAACCATTGGACGCCCCTCACGTTTGGATTGACAAGTCAGAGGGGGATGAATTGTTTGCCAGATTCCCTCTTTTCGCGGCCTCAATTGATGTTCTACCCTGTGCAGGAATCTTTTCTCATGGTGATGGAAAGATTGTGGTTCGTGCGGCAACACCTGAGCGCATCAAAGAAGCCCTTGCCAGTCTGTGAGTTAGCGATGACTTCTTCCGTCCTCTTAGAGGACGGGGTTCCATGGAGGAGGCACTGAAGCAAGTGTTCGTCCCGATTGTCGCCACCCCCGGTGGTGAGAAAACTCAGTTGGGTGTCTTCTCCACCGAACAGGATGCTTGGGACGTGATGCGCGCTTTCTTGGCCAAGGCTGGTGCCACCGATGTGGTCAGTGGCAGCATCGTTGCTTGGGAGATTGATTTTGTCGGTGAAGAAGGTTCGTTGGAACTTGCTGCCTTTGATCGGAAAAATTGTCCTGTTTGTGATGAGATGTCATTCTGGGTTGAAGGTGATGAAGAGAAAGCCCGATGCTATTTCCCCAGATGTGGTGCTTGGATTGAGCAGAACGCCTACGACCCAAGCCGATGGGATTGTGGTTGGCCTGCCGCCAATTGGAATAAACGAGCGGAGGATTACGATCATGCCTACAAGGGATTGGTTGCGATGCGAGCGCAATCGGCCTCTGCGGGGATGACGGGGCGAATGGCATCCCGTGAAGCTTGGCTGGATGAGAAGGACCGTGAGAGGCGGACCATCCAACAGAAGAAGTTCGATTCAATGACTGAGGACATCACAGAGTGATCGTATGGTTGGTTGGATTTCGGCCATCATCGCATCGATGTTTGGGGCCGGAGAAACCATCGAAGAGATTCTAGAAGAGGAATGAGAATTACAATAACCACCACAATAAACCTAAAAATGATTCAGGATCAAGTAACAGCCAAATGATCCCTCCAAACAGCACAAGAAACCCTACGAATGCCTCACCCCAATCATCTGTTGGTATTTCTCCCTCGGATAGTACACTTTCAACGTGCCCAGGAATGAATTTTTCGTCAATGATATCAGCAAACTCAGTGGAATCTGAATTTGAAGTCACTTTAGGAGTACGGTCTCCACTTGCGATTCTCTCGTCCACATCGTCCATCAAATCGCCAAGTGTATCGGCGAATTCTCCGGCGTGCTCTTCCGACTCTGGCATTGTTATTCCTCTTCATCAGAAGATTCCAAGGATTCGGCATACCATGTTTCTAGGTATTCAACGCGGGCCTCATCCAATCCGAGATTCTTGGCTTGTAGTGTCAGTAATTTCCTCTCATTTTCTGTGAGGATGCCATCATCCATCACCATGGTGTAGGCTTCGAGGTAACTCTTTTCCTCTTTGGTAAATGCCTCTGGCATTAGAATGATTACGATGATATTGATCGTGTTGTAAATTGGTTTTCGCATGACCATGAGGGGCACACCGATAACGACCCCGCCAGCCCAACCCCAACCGGTCAGGGATTCCATGAATTCGGTCCCAATTAGAATGGCCAATGCACCTACGAAGACGAATACACCCCAAGACATGCTTCGGCGTAATTGTTCATCGATTCCAAGGATGTCATTCTTGAGGATGGCATAACTGAACATGAATCCTTCAAACATGCCCGTCAGCAAGATGCTGAACATGAACCCATACAAGCAGTAGAGATAGATTGGGAGAAGATCACCTTCAATAGACGCTAAATCAGCTAGATTGAAATCTCCGAATTTTGCAGTCATGAAGACCATTGAAAATACCATCAAACCCTTGATGACCGCTTTGCCGGTGAAGCCGATGAAAAGGGCACGTGCCTCATGTGCTTCGTCATCCATTTCTTCTTCGTTTTCGAATCGATTCCATGCACCACGCATGAGGAAAGCAGCAGCAATCGCAGAAAGTGGTGGTGCTAAAAGAAGCAATTTTCCAGCCGAAGAACTACCGGGTACAAACCAAGAATAAGGCAAATATTCCTGATTCTCGATACAAGATGCTTCGATTGGAGCCGAATCTGGACCGTATGTCACAACTACATCTCCTTCGATAGGACACTCGATGTGGTAATTTCCACCGAATGCGCTCGCAGCACTCCCACTGGAGGATACAAGGGCGCCAATGATTACCGCTGTAATCAATGGTAGGGCCCACCATAGATTTTTTCGGATTTTTTCATTGGCCATGAAGTCTAGGCGCTTGGGTGGGTAGAAGGATACAGTGGATACATACATCAGCAGGCACAACAAGGAGCAGAAATACCACCCTATTCGATAATACTCCATGAGCGGTAACATGTCCGCACTGAAGGGATATGTGTTGTACCACGAGGCCATCACCCGGTATCCTTCAGCGAGAAGAAGGATTGCCATGAAGCGATTTTCAGGTGCGTGACTTCGGGCCTTGAGAATCAATGCCGCTAAGAAACACAACACAATCAGCGTCAAAATTGAGAGGAAACAGATGAAATATGTCAGCCCCAAAGTTTCTCCAGTTTGGAAATTTATCTGGAAAAATTTCTCCCAATAGTAGGGTAAGAGGGGGCCCATGCCGTCTAGTGCCATCACAGGTTCGTTGGTCAGCATTCCCAAAAACTTACCCTATGGGTAAAACAACAAATCACATTTCTTCGATGGGGATGATTCCCACCGCCTCACATCCGCGTCGCAAATGATCACGAGCCAATTCACTGATGATGAGGTTCTGGATGTTCACAACGCCTTCTTCGATGACATAATTGTCGCGATAGAAGCGATTGTAATCTACAGCCAAAGCACTGAGCCATGCACAGAAATTGTGAGGGGCCCGGGAATCGATTGCAGTTTGGAGCACGTCGTTCATGTAAGCCATTCTTCGGACTAAATCCGCCGCAGAACCTGAAAGTTCAGCGGTATTGAGGCCCTCTGAGATATCGACATCTCCAGCCTTGCGCTGAATCGAACATGCTCTAGCATGACTATACATGATGAATGGGGCACTGTCCGCTTCAAGACTTAGTGCATCAGACCAACGGAATGTGATTCCCTTCTCAGGTGAGATTCGGGCAATGTTGAATCGTGTGGCACTGACACCAACAGCTTCTGAAATCCCCAACAATTTCTCCGCAGGTAAATCAGCGCGGATTTCTTTCACCGTTTCAAGAGCGCGTGCTTGAGCCTCGTCGAGCAAGTCATCCATGAAAACGACATTTCCACGTCGTGTACTCATCTTACCATCTGCCAATTTGGTGAAGGCATAGAATACCACTTCGGGTGTCCTGATGTTCAATTCATCCAAGGCGATTCCGACCTGTTTGGATTGCAATTTGTGGTCCTCGCCAAGAATGTTCAATAAACTGCCAGAGCGCGTCCATTTATGCTGGTGATAAGCCAAATCTCGAGTTGCGTAGAGGCTGCTCCCATCTCCACGACGATAGTAGAATTGTGTCGATTTCCCTTTGACACCCTTACTCTCCAATTCTAAGAAATGAGCTCCGTTTTCAGCGACGCCATGGAGTTCAGATGTTTCCAATTGATCCATCAAAATTTCGACACTACCATCGACGATGAATCTCGATTCCTTGGTGAATGAATCAAAGGTAATTCCCATGCGAGCCAGAGTCACCAACATCCCATCAAGAACGGGTTGATATGATGCTTCAAATCTAGCGAGAATATCTGCATCAGCCTCCTCACTCTTCTGAACCAATTCCGTCACACCTGAATCGACTGTTGGGTCTTGGGCTTTCAACAAATTTGCCGCTTGATACCAAAGAACACGCGCATGATCTTCTTTGGCTGAATGTGGTGATTCTTCAATCGGGATCTCACCCTCTGCTAGAAGATTGTGGACTTGATTCTCTTCGAGATTTTCGAGTGCCCAACAAAGAATGCCCACTTGTTTCCCCATATCATCGACGTAGTACTCAGCGGTGACATCGTAACCTGAAGCACGGTGCATGCGAACAAATGTATCCCCTAGAACGGCATTTCTTGCACGCCCAACATGGAAGGGTCCGTTGGGGTTGGCCGAGGTGTGTTCAATCAGGATAGATCCCTTGGATTCTGGCTCCTTCGACAACTGTGCTGCCAACCAAGCCATGGAGGCTCGGATGTTTACGTAAGGACCAACAGCAGCGGCTTGCCCAATGTCAAGTTCCAAAGCATTGACAATTTGTTGGGCCGCCTCATCAGGGGAGATGCCTAGTTGCTTGGCGAATGGGAAACAGGGTAAGGCGAGGTCACCTTGACTTGCCTCTTTGGAACGCGATAGCATCTTCTTCCAAAAATCACCCTGGATGCCAACTTTGGCCATGGCCGTTTCCATCGAAGGGAGAACTGCATCAATCAGTGCCTGCATTCAATCAACTCCAGGGGTAGCGCAGCAATGCTGCAAGACCAGCAAAGGCTTCCATCAAGGTTGCACCTTCTTCGGTATCCATTGAAATTAGTTTTACCTTACTTGATGAATGTCCAGCCATTAATGTAAATTCATCCATGAGAGAAATTGTGTTGTCAGGGTCTTCTCTAATCTGATCAGGTGCGGCACCACAAGAAGCACAAGGCGGGATTTCAACAATGTGTTCAGTTGTAATCTGCCAACCGTGTTGGCACTGACGGCAGGTGTATCCTTGGCGGATTTTGCGCAACCCTTCCGAAAGGAGGAGTGTGTCGACCGCACCCTGTTCTAGTGCGCTTTGAATCATCATTTCACCATAGGTTGCTTTGGGGTGTTTCTGCATGATTTCAGACAAAAATCGGTCTACCAACTGGCGTTCGGCGTCCAATTCGATTTCATGCATCAGGCCACCGGCTCTCTGAACCAATTCACGCAACCCAGATTCATTGGAATATCCAACATCAAAGGTTGGCTTACGAACAAGTTTAGCGATTTCATGATGGAAGAATTCACCTTTCAGAACTTGATCCTTGGTCGCCCCAGGGCCACCGATGATGATGCCCTCCATATTGTCCATCATTCCAAGCCAGTAATCGCTTGCATGCTCTGCTGATTTCTTGAAAAATTTGTGGGCATGCTCTTCAATCAATCTCTCAAAGCGCTGTGCAGACTGACCACCTTGGCGGTGCTTGCCCATGATGTTGGATTGCATTTCTTCTTGGCAATGTACTGATTTTCCACTGGCAATGCCGTAGGCAGCCTCACCGCGATCGATGACAAAAATTCCGTAACAGGTCTTGTCGACCAACATGTCTTCCAACTGTGTGACCTCGAACGTGCTATCGCATCGATATCGGAATGAGCGGAATGGTTCGGGTGGGTCATCGATCACAATGGTTGTCATTCGTGTCTTATTATTGCCAACAATGACGTGACCAGTAAAGATTGCAATGCCATTTGAAGGGGTTTCTCTCATGTTGTTGATTGAGGATACTGCGGACTCAATCGCATCGGAAACGTGCTTCTTGGTTTGCTTGGATTTGATATTCGCTGCTTGGCCCAATTCTTGTGACAATTGTTGGCGAACATCGTGGATGGCTCGATCGGGTGGGATTATCACTGTCACGAGTTCGGTACCCATGCCTCGCATGTTGCTCAAATCGTCCAACGCATTCTTTGCCTTGAGGCGGCGCTGCTGCATCTCAAGATCCTCGGACATTGCGCTTCCTCAACCTTGGCGGCGGCTCGGCCCTCATCAATCCTTCCGGCGGCGTAGCCGCCCGGAAGGGAAGGTGTCATGAATCGTCACTGATGCGACAACCATGATGGCAGCCCCCCTAGTCCTCGCTCTTGGCGGTAGTTTACTACGTCCTGAAGAGAGTGAAAGACATGCATGGCTGTCATCTCTAGCAGATCTCCTTTCATCCTGTGATGCATCGATTGGAATCGTTGTCGGGGGAGGGGCTCCGGCCCGAGAAGCAATTGAACTCGCCAAACCGGTCCTCAACGATGTCGCTGCACTCGATGAAATCGGTATCGCAGCCACCCGATTGAACGCTGCAATTGTCGCCCAAATATTGCAGGGCGCCGATCTCGATGTTTGTGCCGGCATCCCCTCAGATGTTGCGTCGGCGGCAAGGGGCCTTGAGGCGCACAAAGTGGTCGTCATGGGAGGGACAAGGCCAGGGCACACTACAGACAATGTCGCAATCCGCTTGGCAATTGAAGCAAAAGCAGCTAGATGCTTGATTGCTACAAATGTATCTCATGTCCATTCATCGGACCCTAGAGTGGATGCAGATGCACGAATTATAGAATCCATGAGCCTTGCTGAACTGCAGGAAATTGTTGGCCCACCTATCCACGGAAAGGCAGGCGGTTCAGGTGTCATCGATCCGATTGGTGTACAGGCTGCGATTGACAATAATCTACCACTGGCTGTTCTAGATGGAAGGTATTTGGACAGAGTGGCAGATGCGCTAGCCGGTAAGCCCTTCATTGGGACACGAATCGAGGTAGAGTGAGCATATGGCGAACAAACAGAAACTCGCCGACCAAATTCGCTCCAACGTTGAGAGTTCCAAAGCTGGAGAAAAAAAACGCAAAGGCGGTAAGACAGGGTTGCCGAAATCGGCCAGTTCAAATGCTTACGTCGCCCCACATCGTCATTGTGCCATTTGCCAATCTCCTATTGCACTCAACCGCGACCCCTCGATATGTGGAGAGGTGAAATGCTCTGACGAGTACGACAGTCGTGAACGGCAGCGAAAACGATGGAATATCCTCCTTTACATTGCCCCAGCGATTATGGTGGGCGCATTGGTGTTGCAATTGATGGCGAGTGGTTAGGACGGTGAAAAAATGACAATGATGGTTCGAATCATGTCTCTACTCCCATTTGCCACCGGTTCTCTGTGCGTGTTATTGGTGCTCGTCTCTTTGTTTGGGTTCGCCTCCGGGACCATCGATGATGAAATCCCTGCTCTTCCATGCGTTGGCCCGCAAGAAGAGTGTGCTACTGGAATGTCTGAATCAGATCTCGCTGTGCCTGCTGCATTCTTCTTGCTGGATGTTCATCTTGAAATCACGATGGAATTGGACGATAAAGCGTGGATTGGAATCGTTGATGCGGAATATGCTGAAGAATGTCCACCAGGTGATACAGGATTGACCAATTGTACGGCTTCGGATTATGAATTTCTAGCAGGGGGACCAGATCATGAAGGTTCAATTGGTCACAATTTGGAACCAGGCAGTGTTCGCTTTGTGACCGGTGGCGATGAAGGAGCCATCGAGCTCCAAGACAATGACGTCACGACTGAATGGTCGGTGCATCTTGCAACTTGGGTTGAAGTCATCCTCATACTCACCGGAATTGGTTTGTGCGCATCTGGAATGCACATGGCATTCCCTATGGTTGCAAAGGCACGCAAGGAATGAACCGGTGCGTGGCTTTCAAGAACCGAATACTGGTGGGGTGTCTCATGAGTGGATTCTGCTGTGGCGGATGTGGGGCTAGCATCGATATCGGTGGGTTGGAGCCTGCACTGGCTGAACGCAAGGTCTACTGCGTTCGCTGCGGTCATGTCACGACGATTTGATTCAGACTGAATCGTCGCGAATATGCCAGTTTTCTGGTAGAGATAGGGGGTCCGTTTCTCGCATTTGACCGATTCGTTGAATGATCTCAAATCGCAATCTCTCGATTCCTGCTGATTCTGTGGCGCTGATGACTAGATGGCCTGTTGCGGGATTCCGAATTTCGGGTATGGGGCCATCGGGATTCTCATCCAATGCGGCCTCCATCTCACAAACTGCGGCCCATTCATCAGAATCAATGTCTTCGATAAGATCACCTTTTCCATCAATCACAATCAGTGGGGTTTGAGGTAACAAACTCGCGACTTCATTTAGCAGGTTATTCTGAATCTCCATGCTGGTCCCTCCAGATTCTGAGGGGTCCATCAAAAATAGACAGAGGTCTCCAACGTGCTCCAATGCTGCAATCGCTTGCATCTCGATTTGATTTCGCTCCTCCATGGGTCGATCCAAAAGTCCAGGTGTGTCGACAAGTTGGTATTTCATGCGACGATTTGTGAAATGGCCAACATGCAATTGCTTCGTAGTAAATGGATAGGCAGCAATCTCGGGTTTGCCACTAGACATCGATGCGATGAGTGCGGATTTTCCCACATTTGGCGCACCTGCAACCACCAAACAAGGCTCGGTTGAATCAATCATTGGAAGTGATCGAAGTGTGTCTCTTGCTTCACGAAGAAAGTCGAGATTACCCTCAATTCGTCCCATGACACTAGAAATGCGCCCGTAAGCCTCCCTACGTGTTTCATGCATCGGTGGAAGATTGACCATTCTTCGCAATTTTTTGCCATTTTGTTGGGCTATTTCTACACATTTATGAGCAGCCCATTGACAGGCCCCCAAACTCTGTCGATAATCGTCACAACCCACCGCTGCTTCGACCATGGCCACATCGAATGAAGACATCTTATCGAGGCTCGGCCAACGCTTGACCCACTCGAGGAGGGTGGAGGAAAGGGAATCGCCAGCAGACCCGACCATTCGCGTCATTTGCTTTCGAGTCCGATATACGCGGTCTCTATCGACAACTGCGTCACCAGCCTTCTTCGCTTTACTGAACGCTTTATCGAGGAGTTCTTCAACGGTCAATACGGTTGGAATATTGCGCCAAACGACTGAACCCATGCGTTCCCCTCATCTCTGCGGCGGAGCCCATCCCTCTTCAAACAAGGGGCTTGGGTCAACCCATCGGTTCAAGAGCAACCAATGACTGGGCAGTGCGATTCCGATGCCAGATGATTCACCTGACCTCCCTGAATGGGCACTCTCGATTTGGGAAACGCTCGGCAAGCCCGAAGTATGCGAAGATGTGCTGACTGGTCCTCTTCTTGACCGACGTGCGGGGATGAGACGGGATGATTTGGTCGAATTGCTACTCGATGCTCGTTCGCTGACGAAGGGTACTGAGGAATGGGTCCGAGGTCGACTCATTGGAACCAACAAAATGAGTGTTGAAATTCTAGATACAGATGGTGTTTACCGATATATTGCACGTGATGTGATTGTCGAAGTTCGCTTGATTGCACATATGAGGCCCGCTTACATTGATGACGATGAATTGCTCCAATTTGAGCGAGAAGATCAAAAGCGACGAACCAAGATTCACGAAGACGTGGAAAAGAAAACCAAAGGCGGAGACGACGATCACCTCTGGGGTTGAATAGTTTCACCCCTAAAGCCATTGAAACCAGTGGTGTGATGAAAAATGGATGGCTTCAATCGACACATGTTCTTCTGCGCTCATGAGAGGGACAGTGATGCACCCCGTGGTTGCTGTGCTGCCAAGAAGAGTTTGGCCCTGATGAAGGCAGTAAAAACTGCAGCCAAAGCAGAAGGAATCGCCAATATTCGTGTGCAGAAAGCTGGTTGCCTGGGCCAATGTGAACGTGGAATTTCTTGCGTAGTTTACCCAGAGGGTGTTTGGTACACTCTCTCGGGTGAAGAGAATATTCCTGAACTCCTTGAGCATCTTCGCTCAGGTGCCATTGCAGAAGGCTTGAGGATGACACTTGAGGATTGAAATGAGGTGATGACATATGAACGAGAATTTCGACTCTAATGATTTCAGTTCGTTTGTAGCCTCGCGTCGCTCAACACGGGATTTTCAGTCAACTCCAGTTCCAGATGAATTGATCGAGGAAATCATTGCTGATGGACTCACGTCTCCCAGTTGGAGTAATACAAGACCATTTGTCGTTGCAGTCGCTAAAGGCGATGTAAGAGACCGGCTATCGAAGGAATTTCTTAGTCGCTTTGAATCCATCAAAAGTGCTCGTGGCGAGGGGATTTTTGCCAAAATGAAAGCCGTGTTGAGGAGAAGGGGGCTACCAACTAGTAATTGGTTGATAATCAGACCATATCACAAAGATTTGATTCCTCGATCAAGACGGGTAGGCAAGGAAATGTTGTCTCACATTGGGATAGAAAGAGATGACAAAAAGGGAAGGGATGCCTTCTGGGCTAGGAATTACGAATTCTTTGGAGCACCTGTAGAATTGTTCGTATTCACGCATAAAAGTCTAGGCAAATTTGCCACTTCAGATGCCGGGCTTTTCATGCAGAATCTAATGTTGTCAGCGCACGCAAAGGGACTGGGTACCTGCGCTCAAGGTTCGGTGGCTGTTTGGGAAGATGCGGTGCGCAAAGAATTCTCGATTAGCAAAAACTATTCTTTGCTATGTGGAATCTGCGTAGGATATCCAAGTGAAGGGAAAATAAATTCGTTTAACGCCCACCGTATTCCCCCATCAGAAATAATCGCCCCAGTCAATAAATAACGCAAGACGGGGATGTCTACGGTACAACTGGCCCCACTGCCAATATGTTACGACTGCGTGAAAGCAAGGCAAGCCCATTACTCGACTTCAGTCCGAAGTAATCAGAGTTTGACCGGACGGGTCGCACCGCAAGCCTGGCACTTCAGCAAGGTGGTGCGGTCTTCTTTGAGGAAGGAGGTGTCAGGAGCTTTGCATTGGTGGCACAAAATGAAGGCCTTGACGTAAGCTACGATTCGCTCCTTGATACGGCGCGGTGGAATACGGCCCTTGAGCAACACACGACCTTTGTCGCGAGTTCCGCTGGTTCCGAGTTCGTTCTGCAGGAAATGGTAGACGTGATCAGCATCACGATCCATCATAGAAACCATCTCGTTGAAGTTTCTCAAAATGGTCTGAGAACCCTCGATGAGGACATCTGGTTCGGGCAATGTCCAGCGACTGCGCGAAGAGATATCTTCGGGAATCTTGTCCCGTGCTCGGTCGAGCAATGACTCGTAATCGAAGTCCGTCATCGTCTCGCCCACCCACATCCCCTTCTTGAGACCACCGACAGAACCAATGTTCCCCTGTGCAGCGCGTGAGGTGATGGACGAACCGGTAGAGGTGCGGATTGCCCGCATACACGCTGATGCACAACTTCCTGTGCAAGGCAGTGATTTAGCCGCTGGATTTGATCTACATTCCGTCGAACGTGTCGAGGTGCGAAAAGGCACCACTGAAATGCTCCCTACTGGCCTTATTCTGGCGATTCCCCCCGGTTGGGAAGGACAGGTACGTTGTCGTTCTGGACTGGGGAAACGGGGACTCATATTGCCCAATGGTGTTGGCACAATTGATGCTGATTATCGAGGTGAACTGATGGTTCTCGCACATTGGATTGGAGAATCTGATTCCTTTGTCGTTGAGAAGGGTGAACGAATTGGACAATTGCTCCTAAAACGAGTTCCTGAAATTCGGTTTGTCGAAGTTGACAAAGAAGCACTCGATGATACCGACAGGGGCGATGGCGGATTTGGTAGTACGGGTCGATTCTAGGTAGAGTCCTATGGACTCTGTCCGGTGATTTCATAGGATATGGACCCGCAGACATCCCCGATTCACATGGCGCTGAGCATTGACGAACTGCGAGAAAAGGTCGCAGAAATGATTGAACAAGGACTCAATACGCAACAAATTGCGGACGAGTTATCCATCTCACAACGGACCGTGATGTGGTTGAATTCTGGGGCTGCCGAGGTAGATCACCCTGATGATATTCAAATTGGGTGGCGAACCATTGGCGCACGGCCCAACCGTATCAACGCGATTGGTGCCATTATGGCTGACATCGTAGTGGAGGAACTTGAGAATCGAGGTGGGGAAGTCAATACCATTGTCGGTATCAGTTTGAATGGGATTCTATTTGCCAATTCTATCGCCGACCAACTTGAGGTTGATGTCGCCATTTTCCGTTCCGTCTCTGAAGAGGGTGATGGGCATTTGTCAAACAAGTATGGCAACGTTGCAGGTCGCAAGGTCGTCGTTGTCGACGATGTATTGTCCTCTGGGGAAACCATGCGCAAGACTATCAAAACACTGCAAGATGAAGGTGCGGAAGTCTTCCTCAGTATAGTGATGGTTAACAAAACTGAAGAGAATTCAATCTCCAGTGTGCCACTACGTGGCCTCATTCGAACCGTGAGAGTCTGAGGTGAACCCACATGCATTGGGCCGATTCGATTGCGAAGGCCCTGTCACATCGTGGTGACAAGCATGTCGTCGCCTCTGGGATTACGCCCTCTGGTGAATTCCATATTGGTCACTTGAGAGAAATTCTCACATCTGATATGATTAAGAGAGCCTGTAAATCACATGGTCTTGAAATTGAATTTGTATGGTTCGTTGATGATGCTGATCCACTCCGCAAGGTTTACTCATTCCTTGATGAATCATATGAACAGTACATTGGGCACCAATTGGCAAACATCCCGCCACCCGATTCCAGCGGAAAACCCGATCATGATAGATTCGAATCAGGCATATCCTATGCCAAGCATTTCCTTGGACCATTCATTCAAGCACTCGAATACATAGGAGTAGAAATAGATGAAATTATCTACAATTATGATGCATACAAGAGCGGGAAGTTTGCAGATGCTTCCCGAATTGCTTGCAATCAAACCGATGAAATTCGAGAGATTATTGAGCGAGTCTCTGGACGTGAATTAGATGATGACTGGTTCCCTTGGAATCCAATCGATTCCACGGGTTCCATGGATGGAATTCGAATCACAGGATGGAATGACCCAATTGTGAGTTGGATTGACTCGAAAGGAAATGATGGTCAATCGGATGTCACCAAAGGTGATGGGAAATTACCTTGGAGGGTTGATTGGCCGGCCAAATGGTCATGGAGAGGTGTGACGATGGAGCCATTTGGAAAGGACCACGGTGCAGCTGGAGGTTCTTATGATACTGGCAAAGAAATTTGTCAATTACTTGGCGACCAACCACCTTACCCAACGACATACGAATGGATTTCACTCAAGGGGGTTGGTGCAATGTCCAGTAGCACTGGTGTCACCGTCGGGCCATTGGAGGCATTGGAATTGGTACCACCGGAAATTCTCCGATATCTGATTGCTAGGAATAAACCAAATCGACACATCGATTTTGATACAGGAAGTGCTCTCATTGAACTTGCAGATGAATATCAGAAAAAACTCTCAGATCTAGAGAAGGGTTCAGGTGAATGGGACAATCTTAGCCGCAGGCAACAGGTGGCCTGGGCCAAATTGGAATCTCAAATCCTCTATTCGTCTATTGATCCCACCAAACCACCTCAGGCAGCCTCTGAGAGGGTTACATTCAGGCATTTGGCACTGGTGGCTCAGATTCGAGGTGATGATGCTGATGTTTGGAAATCACTTCAGCAAAGTGGATTGATTTCAGGAGTGCCCACTGGTGATTTGCCTCGCAGACTCGAACTGATGAGAAATTGGATTGACAGCCCACACTTCCCAGAGGCATTCAGATTGAACATACAATCTGAAATTGCAGAGACTGCAATGGAAAATGTGGACGGGCGCGATGTTGACTACCTCGGTGCTCTAAGGACAAAACTCGCTAGTTGTGAATGGACATCTCAAGAAATCAATGCTGCCATTTGCAATGAAGCAAAAGAAAGAGACATTGCTTTACGAGATGCATTCCAAACTTTGTATTGGATTGTCCTCGCTCAAGATTACGGGCCAAAGTTGGCTTCAATATTGGAAGAAATGGATAGACAAGCAGTTCTTGACTTGCTACAATCGGCAATTGATGAGTTATCATCCTGAACGTAGTTCAGAAACCCCAACCACCCACACGCTTGAAAGAGGATGTCGGTGTGGCGCTGGTAATGCCGGTCTATTGTCCCAGTTGCGAAGCCGGCGTAGATGCGACCTCCAAATTCTGCTTACAGTGTGGCCATGACCTCGAAACAGATGGCCCGATTACATCAACTGGACACGATGTTCGCCAACTCAAAGAATTGATTCGAAGTCGCGATGATTTGTCAATGGCTGAGAAGTTTGACCTGATTGCGAAAGTCGAAGAAGGTGAGGATCCCATTGGACTTGGTTTGGCCGCTCCAGCCGAAGGAGCAGGTGTTACTCCAGAACAAATGGAAGTTCAAGCCGCGGCTCCAAAAGTGGTCAAGGGTGGGCTCTCCGAGGCTGCTATGGGTTACACCACAAATCCCGCTGCTGCTGCTGCGGTTGCCCTGATGAGTTCACAAACAGATGCTTGGGGGCACATTCAGTCAGGTTCCATCAACACTCGAGACCCTCTGTTCCTTGAAGCGATGGCACTTGGCATGGAAGCCAGCCACCACATTCATGACATTGCGGCTGGAGGAATCGATGAGACCAGCCTCACCAACGAAGATTTGCGAGGCATTCCAGTCCTCAAACCACCCAAGCGATCATTCTGTCCAAAATGTGGTTCAGATATTCACTCACATACGATGCTACAATGGAGGAAGTGGCGAGACCACTCTGGTGAAGTTGTGCAATTGCAGGCTCAAGCTGCAATGGAGACCAGTTTGGTCCAGGTTGCTGCCCATTACTTGACTGAAACTCAATCTGCTCAAGCACAGAGGGATGATTTGGCCAGTCAACTGGCCGGGCTAGATGAAGGTGCGATGACCGATAAAATCGGTAAGGAATTGCGGCCACAGATTCTCAAAGAAGTAGAAGAAGAACTTCGCAAGAAGGTCGAAGAAGAACTTCGAGAAAGCATTGAGGAAGAAGTTCGTGCCGACATGGCAGCACGCGGAGGCGGTCGCAAGGTTGTCTCAACCAGCGGTGCATCAACATTCAAACCGAAGGCGGCTAAGAAGGCCTCTGCACCAACTGTGCGACGTGGGGCTGCCAAGAAGACCTACGAAGGAGAACCTGACGGCAAGGTCGATTGGTTCCTCGCCGATGCATTAGATACCGTCTTTGATCCACACGGCACCGGAAAGGTGCTCAAGGCCAAGACCATTCTCGCTCGTTCGGCAGAAGGAAACGTCAGAGTTCAGGATGTCGTCAGAATTTATTCAGCAGATGGTCAAGATGGCCTTTCCGAGTTGGCTTGGACCAGTCCATTCACCAAGTACATCATCGAAGCATTCGATGCTTGCTAATCAGATATAATCGACGACCAGTCGTCGTGGTTCTGGCATACCCTCTTGTGCAACTGCAATCGCTTGGCATTCCATTCGGGCACCTGACATCGTCGTCACGAAGGGAATGTTCAGTTCCACAGCAAGGCGACGCATCATATTGCCATCCAAAACTGCACCGCCGCTATTGCTGGGTGTGTTGATAATGAGGTGGATTTTTCCTGTGCGCATCAGATCGAGTGCGTCAGGGCTCTGTCCCTCTGCGATTCGATAGCAAGTTTCGACTTCAAGTCCACCTACATCACGAAGATGGCGGGCAGTCCCTTGAGTAGCATGTAAAATGAAACCCATCTCTTGTAGAGAACGAGCCATGGGGATGAGGTGTCCCTTGTCTTCATCTTTGACGGTTAGATACACACCGCCTCGGGTCGGGACTGGAAGTTCAGTTGCGAGGCGGGCTTTGAGATAAGCCGCTGCTGCATCGACGTGACTACCCATGACTTCACCAGTACTCTTCATTTCAGGACCAGGGGCTGGATCAAGACCACGGAGTTTGAGGAAAGGAAATACCGGTGCTTTGACACAGACAGCATCGGTTTGTCGGCGAGGGATTTCCATGTTCGCCAATTGTTCTCCGATTGTAATATGGGCGGCGATTCTGGCCAGAGGGATACCTGTTGCCTTGGCGACAAAGGGGAATGTACGAGAACCTCGGGGATTGACTTCCAGCACGTAGAGTTCATCTCGACAAATGCAGAATTGTATGTTGAAGCAACCCCTGATATTCAAGCCTATTCCGATTTCTTTTGTCCATTCATGGACCTTTGCAAGTATTTCCTCACTTACGTTCTGAGTGGGTATGAAGCAAGTTGAATCACCACTGTGGATTCCGGCTTCTTCCAGATGTTCCATCACAGCTCCAACTAGTACATCTTCGCCATCGCAAACCGCATCGACATCCAATTCGATTGCTCCACCTAGATACTCGTCGACGAGTAATGGTTTGTCGGGTGCAATGTATGCATCGGCCATGTAAGTCTCCAACTGTGAATCGTCGGTTAGAATCTCCATCCCTCTGCCTCCGAGTACGTAGGAGGGTCGAACAAGAACAGGATAACCAATTTCGGCTACTGCTGCACGGATTGCGGCTGGTGTTTTTCCGGTGCGCCCATTGGGTAAGCGGATGATGCTGCGTTTGCCAAAGGCTTCGAATCGTTCACGGTCACTGGCCTCATCAACCGCATCAGGTGATGTGCCGAGCATTGAACATTCTAGACCCTGCTCACTCAGGTGGGGCATTCTAGCGTCAAGAGGTAATGCTAGGTTGATGGCTGTTTGACCTCCAAATTGTAGCAGGATACCATCGGCACCCTCTCGAAGGAGAATCTCGGCAACACACTCTGTGGTCAAGGGCTCAAAGTAGAGGCGATCAGATGTGTCGAAATCCGTACTCACAGTTTCTGGATTGTTGTTGACGAGGATTGCCTCGTGTCCAGCCTCTCGAATGGCCTGAACTGCATGCACTGCCCCGTAATCAAACTCGATGCCCTGCCCAATTCGAATTGGGCCAGAACCTATGACGACAAGACGGCGGCAATCAGTCTTCTTTTCCGCAGGAACAGGGTCCATTCCCAATGGAGCGCTGCCGCCTTCGTATGTTGCATAATAGTAGGGAGTGACCGCTGCAAATTCTGCAGCGCATGAATCGACCATTCGGAATCGCGGGTGGATTGCCAACTCATGCCTGCGCTTCATGACATCAATTTCCGTTCGACCTTCGGGCAACCGGTTCCAACCACTGGCAGGGAATCCGGAGATGGCGTCAGCGATGTGTGCATCCGTAAACCCGAGCCCTTTCCAAGCCCGCATTTGTGCTTCAGTGATTTGATTCGCCTCACAATTCGCAGCAACAATCTCGGCCTCTACATTTGCAATTCGCTTGAATCGATGCAGGAACCATCGAGTAATGTTACCTGTTCCTTCTCTAACTTCTTCGATTCCCATACCGCGCCTGAATGCTTCAACGAGTGCCCCCATGCGCCGGTCAGTAGCCACCCTTAGCCAATGATCTAAGACCTCCTTTGGAAGTGGTTCATGCGCTCTTTCATCCATTGATTCACCATCACTTGCATCGGCAAGTGTGAGGGGGCGAGGGTGAGGTTGTCCATATTCTAGAGAAGCGATGGCTTTCAGGAAAGCTTCCTCAAAATTACGGCCAATCGCCATGACTTCGCCCGTGGATTTCATGCTGGTACCCAATGTACGATCGGCGGTTCGGAATTTGTCGAACGGCCAGCGTGGTATTTTCACAACGGCATAATCAAGAGTTGGTTCAAACGCTGCAGTCGTTCCTTCACCAGTGATTGGATTGGGTAACTCATCCAATGTGTAGCCGACAGCAATCAATGCAGCCATCCTTGCAATTGGATATCCGGTAGCCTTGGATGCGAGCGCAGATGAACGGGATACTCGAGGGTTGACCTCGATGACCCTGAATTCACCAGTGTCTTGATTGACAGTGAATTGGACGTTACAACCCCCTTTGATGTCAAGCCGCCGAATCAAACGTAGAGCGGCGTCACGCAACCCCTGGTGGTCTCGATCCGAAAGTGTCTGTGCGGGTGCAACTACGACAGATTCACCCGTGTGAATGCCCATTGGGTCGATGTTTTCCATCGTACAGACAATGGTGCAGTTGTCACTTGCATCTCGCATGACTTCATACTCAAATTCCTGCCATCCGAGAATGCTCTCTTCAATCAAAACTTGACCAATTTGAGAGTGGAGGATGCCTTGACTGGCAATCTCAACCAACTCACCTGTATTCCATGCTGTTCCTCCACCCAGTCCACCCAAGGTGAATGCGGGACGAATCAGGATTGGATACTTGCCGAGTTCATCAGCTGCAGCGAGAACCTCTTCAATAGAATTACAGGCCATTGCTTGAGAAATTGGCAGGTCGATTTCTTCGCAAACTTGATTGAACAAATCTCGGTCTTCGGCTTCATCAATTGAGCGTAAATTACAGCCTATGAGTTCCACACCCAATTCAGCAAGAGCGCCGCTGTGTGCTAAATTGCTGGCGATGTTGAGAGCGGTTTGTCCACCCATTCCCGCGAGAAGTGCATCGGGTTTTTCAATCTCAAGAATGCGTTTTACGACGTCGGGCAATAGTGGTTCGATGTAAATTCGATCAGCCATTTCAGGGTCGTTTTGGATTGTAGCAGGATTGGAATTGACCAAGACAACCTCGTAACCATCTGCGCGTAGAGCTCGGCAGGCTTGAGAACCTGAAAAATCGAATTCAGCGGCCTGTCCAATACGGATGGGGCCACTGCCTAGAATCATCACTTTCTGCAAATCATCGCGTCTTGGCATTGGCTTTCACCTCCAAATGATTCGCAATCAGTTCAGCAAATCGGTCGAACAATGGATTAGCATCGTGAGGCCCTGGACAGGCTTCGGGGTGATATTGGATAGTGAAAGCCGGACGGCCTTTGACATCCAAGCCCTCTACAGTTCGATCATTGGCATTGATGAATCGAACTTCAACATCGCATCCGGTCAGATTTTTGACCTCACCAGAATTTGCTCCGGACGGGTGTGGCGCTAGCATGCCTTTGACGGGATCCTCCACAGCAAAGCCGTGATTTTGACTGGTGATACTCACCTTTTGAGTCTGCAAATCAAGGACCGGTTGATTGCCACCACGGTGACCATACCGCAATTTGTAGGTGCGCAGCCCACTTGCCAAACCCATCAATTGGTGACCTAAACAGATGCCCATGACAGGAACGCCTTCTTTGGTTGCTTGTGCCAATGTGTGACGGGCTGCTGTTGCTTTACCGGGGTGAGCGGGGTCACCGGGCCCATTGCTGGCAAATAGAGCATCGACATTGTAGGTCTCTTTCAATTCCGACCAAGAGATATCCGGAGGACACCATAATACTTCGAATCGTGTACAGAGTTCTCGAAGAATATTGTATTTGATTCCGCAATCTAACGCTGCAACACGAGGGAGGGGGTTACCTTCGGAATCAGTTGCGCCTTCGTTGAGGAATACAGCATCATTGCGACTGACTTCGTCTGCGAGATCCGCTAAATCGGGAGATTCCATCTTCCCCAGAATAGCGGCCATTTCTGCTTCCTTTTCGAGAGGGCCAAAGATACTGAGAATGACACCATATTCGCGGACTCTGCGCGTCACTGCTCGTGTATCAATACCTGAAATCCCAGGGATACCATGAGCCAAGAGAAGGTCGTGAACGGTTCCGATACAGTGACGATGGTCGGGTTCCATCATCAATTCTCGACAAACTACACCTCTTGGCCAAACACCTGATGACTCAGAAATACCCGCCGCAATACCGTAATTTCCGAGTAAAGGCCACGTGAATGTTAGCACCTGCCCAGCAAAGGAGGGATCGGTCAAAGATTCCTGATAACCAGTCATGTTTGTTGTGAAAACCAATTCGCCTTCTGCAATCTTGGAAGCACCGAATAAATCCCCTTCGTGACGAGAGCCGTCTGCAAGCAATAGGACACCTCTGCCACTCGCTTCAGAGTGGTCATGAGATGGTGATCCAGGCAATAGAAAATCCGCTGCATCTCGTGCGATAAAGGCCTTCGAAACGCCAAGTTGGCCAGAACCGGGAGAGAAGCCCCCTGTTACCGACACCTTCGCACCCTCGGACTCTCCCTGAAATCCGGTTATAATCATTGACTTGATTACGAATCTTCATTGCGGTCAATGACAACTTTTCCTGAAGGGTGTGGTTGAACCTGCAAACGGGCACCAGGGAACTGTTCTGGACCGGCAACGCCGCCCATCAATTCCGACATGAAGAGTGCGAGTGCTGCAACCTCCGAATGTGGTTGATGTCCAACCGCGACATTGTGATTGGCCAATTTGTAAATCTCACCCGGTACTTTGACACCTCCGACTACCACGGCGATTGGTGTGTCAGTAGGGATGTCTTTGGTCACCGAATCATGAGGTTCACCATACATGGTGAGATGAACAATTGTTCCACCCTGCTTTGAGAAATGGCGAAGATAACTCATTGGTTTGGCATGATGCTCAGAAGAAAAATCCCCGCCGAAATTTTCGGTGACATCTGTCATCGTATCAAGGACTCCTTGATCATTATCGCCACAGAGAACGAAGTGGTTGGCACCCAAGGCTCGAGCCGTCAGACCCAAATGACTGGTGATGCGCTTGTCGCGCTGTTGTCGATGGCCAAGTCTGACCACCGTGACATTAGGTCGCACAGATTCAGGCCGTGGACACCGCTTATTCAGCCTGCCCCTCAGCGGGAGCGCCGCCTAAGGGAGATATGTCGACTGGGAAATTGGCGAGTAAATCGCGGACCCAGCGCAACAAAAGAGCATCGAGGAACATCGAGGCACAGTAGTGAACCATGACCCCCAAAGCGATGAGGCGGGCGGAATGAAGGAGCATGATTGGGGGTGCGCTTCCAAAGGCCAGATGGCCGATGGGCTCAATGGCCAAGAATAGGGCAAGAATCAACATAGCACCTGCGGCCAGCCCAGCCCAAGGTTGGCTCTTCTCAGCGGATAATTTCATCAATGTAGTCGCCACAAAAATGAGGATGGGGACCAAAGCAGCAACCCACTTGTAATCCAAATCGAAAATCAATGAAAGTTGAGCGTCTTCAGAACCCAATTGCTTGCCGAAGACGGATACTGTGAGCCACCAAAACAATGCCACAGCCATCATAAGAACGCCTGCAGCAATGGCGTTTCGGTACACCATTTGCCCCATCTCATGCCGATCACCTGGTTGTAATCTTTGCAAAATGGATTCTGCGAGTTCAAGCGTATCCGCAGTTGGAACTGAGGTGTCACCACTGTAAGATTCGATGTCTGAGTATTGAAGGATGGCGTCCTCCTCTCCACCCTCCAATGGCACAAGTGCCATGCTTTCAGAATCACCTTCGCCTGCCACGAGTTGCCAACGCCCTCTCCACACATCATAAACCATGCCGTTCCACCGGGGGCACACATGGACGACTTGCGACCCTTTCTGAGCCGCCGCTCGGATGGGCGATGTCGGCTGATGGGTATTCTAAACGTCACTCCTGACTCATTTCATGCCGCTTCTAGAGTCAATCTTGATTCGGCTGTCAAACGAGGATTAGAAATGTGGTCTTCTGGGGCAGATTGGATCGACGTTGGAGGGGAATCTACGCGCCCTGGTGCTGAATCAATCGATTCATCCGAGGAATTATCTCGCGTAATTCCTGTCATCAAGGCATTGAGAGAGGCAAAACCAACAGGGCTGATCTCCATTGATACACGTCGTGTCGATGTTGCCAGAGCTGCTCTTGATGCTGGTGCAAACATGGTGAATGATGTCAGTGGATTGAGAAATCCAGAAATGGGGGCGTTGGTTATTGAGCGCGGTTGTGCCGTTTGCATCATGCATATGCAAGGTGAACCGGGCAATATGCAACAGGAACCCATCTACGAAGATGTCGTTTCAGAGGTGTATTCTTACCTCACTTCAACCGCGAATCAATTGGTCGAAAAGGGACATGATCCAAATCTGATTTGTTTAGACCCTGGAATTGGATTCGGGAAAACATTGACTCATAATTTGGAGTTATTACATTCTCGTGGGGACTCAAAATATAGTGTTCTTTGGGGTGTCAGTCGGAAATCGATGTTCGCACAATTACTAGACAGAAAGGAGACAGAACAGAGATTGCCGGGCACACTCGGGGTGGCTGCCCATGCCATGTTGGAAGGCGTAGACATGTTGCGTGTTCACGATGTTGAAGCGCATTCGGATTTGTTGACGACTCTGGCCACCCTACGTCCGGAGTTGAATGGATGACTGTCATCGATATCGACGAGAATCTTCGCCTTCTGGGTACTGCTCATATCTCCAAGGCCAGTGCCGATGCAGCACGTCATGAAGTGGTCGAATATGAGCCGGACATTGTTGCCGTTGAATTGTGCAAAAGTCGTTTGGACGCGCTCACCCGCCCTGATCGATTTGACAATGAGACATTGGGTAAAGTATTGCGTGAAGGAAAGGCACCATTGGTCCTGTTCCAGTCCATGCTCGCAGTCGAACAGCGCCGAATGGGTCTGGCAGAAGGGGAGAAACCCGGAACTGATCTGTTGGCAGCAATGCAAGCTGCTGCTGAAGCACAGAAAGAAGTAGCATTGGTCGACCGTGATATTCAGACGACGTTGCGTAGAGCTTGGAGGAAAATGAAATTCCGCGAAAAGTGGAAAGTGATGTCTGCCCTGTTGTTCGAAGAAGAGGGTGAACAAGAGGATGTTTCCGTTGAGGAATTACTTGAAAATTCAGATTTGATTACCCAATTGATGGATGAATTACGAGAAGTTGCCCCTGCTGCAGGCGAGGTCTTAATCGATGAACGTGACGAGTTTTTGGCGGGTAGTATCCAGAGGCTCCGTCCCGAAGGAAAGGTTCTGGCCGTCATCGGAGCCGGGCACCTTGAGGGTGTGGCCAATCATCTAAGGCAAAATTCAGAGTTAGACAAAGAGCGATTTCGTGAACTGAATCACATCACTCCACCACACCCCGCTTGGAAAGTTGTCAAGTGGGGTATCCCCGTTCTCATGCTCGGCCTCTTTGCTTGGATTGCATCTCAGGGCGATATTGCCGCCCTCAAAGATGCAGCCATCACTTGGTTGGCACTGAATGCAATATTGGCCGCATTGGGTGCTGCCATCGCCAGAGGTCACCCATTAGCGATTCTAACCGCAGCGATTGCGAGTCCGATTACATCTCTGAATCCGATGCTAGCGGCCGGTTGGTTTGCGGGTTTGGTGCAATTGAAAATTGCAGCACCTTCCACCAAAGATTTGCAGTCGTTCTTGAAACTTGATCGGCTCTCTCTGTTCTGGAAAAATAAAGTTGGACGTGTCTTACTTGTAACAGCGTTCGCCAATTTGGGTTCAACAGCAGGTGCTTGGATTGCGGGCAGTGCCATCATTGGTAGCATGCTGTAATGCCGGTCCGTTGAAGAACCGAATGCCGGTCGAGGCAACATGGTCGAAGACGTTGTCATCGTTGGAGGAGCGAGAACCCCATTTTGTGAATGGTCTGGAGGCAAGCGAGGAGATGGGCAACCAGGTGGTCTACTCAAGGATACATCCGCTCTGAAACTCGGTGAGATTGCCATCAAAGGCGCACTTGAAAAGACTGGTACTGCTCCCGAAAGTGTCGATCATGTGGTCATGGGATATGCCCTGCAAACCTGTGACCAAGCCATCTTCGGTGCACGTCACGCAGGACTTGGTGCTGGCATCCCACAAGAAGTTCCCATGCTTACAGTGTCACGAATCTGTGGTTCAGGTGTTCAATCAATTGTGAATGCGGCACAGATGATTCAGTTGGGGGAAGCGGCCACAGTAGTTGCTGGTGGGATGGAAAATATGTCGCAAGCCCCACATGTCCTACGTGGAATGCGTGATACATTCCGTTTGGGCCGACCTCCACAAGCAGGTACAGAATTACCCAAGGATATGGAGGACTACCTCTTCACCAATTTGCTGGATGGGATGTGTGGCTCATACATGGCTCAGACCTCAGATGAGATTTGTAAACGCAAGGGCGTCACTCGAGAAGAGACTGATGCGTTCGCGGCAATGTCCCACGCTCGTACAGCTGCTTCGATTGAGAACAACATCTTCCAACAAGAGATTGTCCCAGTCGGCGAGGTCGGTCACAAGGATGAGGACCACGTCGTTATTGGATGCACACCTGAATCTCTGGCAGAGTTGCGTACCGCCTTTGGGCCAAACTCTCTAGTCACGGCTGGAAACGCCTCGGGTGTCGTAGATGGTGGAGCAGCAGTGGTTGTGAAGTCAGCAACTCAAGCAGCAGCGGATGGTGACAAACCATTGGCTCGCATCATCTCATGGGGTATTGTCGGATTGGAACCTGCCATCATGGCTTACGGACCAGTCCCCTCCTCACGATTGGCCTTGGATAAGGCCGAACTGACGATTGACGACATCGATCGATGGGAAATCAACGAAGCATTCGCCGGTCAGGCAGTAGCCTGTGTCAAGGACCTCGGCTTGGATGTCGAGAAGGTAAACGTCAACGGCGGCGCGGTTGGTCTGGGCCATCCATTGGCTGCGACGGGGACACGTCTTGTGCTAACCCTCGCACATGAATTACAGCGCTGCGGTGGCAAGTATGGTGTCGCCACAGCATGTATTGGTGGGGGTCAAGGAATCGCCATGGTCATCGAGGCGCTCTGAGGGTTTCAGTTGGTTTCAATCGAAGCACTAGGAGTGGTCATTCTTCTCCTGATTGTGGTTGTTCTATTCAGTCCAATTGGATTGGGTGGCGGGTTGCTCTACGTGCCGATTCTTCACTATGTGGCGGGACTGCCTTTCGATACCGCCATCCTCGGATCTCTCGTCATGGTGCTCTGTACAGCATTGGGCAGTGCACAGGCGCATCGGTCCGAACAACTGGTCAGTTTGGACCATGTTAAGGTCGCTGTGAAGACGGCACTGCCTGCGGCAATCGTCGGTGCTTTGGCGAGCATCTGGACCATCGAACATGTGAGCGATGTAACCGTCAAAGTCATCGCACTATGCCTGACGTCCTGGGTGCTGTACCAGACCATCCGTAGAATGCGTTCGGAAATTGTCGTGACCGAGGGTGAGTTCGACCCCAAATTGTACAGAATCGGCACAGGGGTAGGTGGCCTGGCCTGTGGAATGCTCGGCATCGGGGGTGGCGCAATTTACGTCACGATGAATCGAGGCTGGGGGGGGCTCGGTGTGCGTGACGCAGCCGGGACATCGTTCGCCATCGCCTCGCTGGTGGTGCCCGTCGCCATCGCCACACATTCAATTGCTAGGGGTTGGGGGGAATTGGCGGAAATAGAGACTCTATTGCTCGTCTGTACACCGATTCTAGCATTGGGATTCGCCTATATGGGCGGCCGATTCTCCTTCAAGAATCTGCCAACCTCAGCCATCACTTGGGTGTTCATCACCATGGTCAGCATAAGTCTGCTAAGATATCTCACTGACCTTATTTCGGCATGAACCAATGCTTTTTCTGAGGAGATAATGGACGTTTCATCCACAGGGGTCGGCGTTCCCCCCTTGGATGCGTCTCTTTCTCAAGAGCCATCTCGTTCCACTTCTTGTAGTAAGCAAACGATTTCTCCGTATCGACTTCAACGTCACCATACTGTTCATCAGGACCTGGTTTGGAAAGACGAACCTTTTGCAACCAACAGTGCGCACCAGAGATTGGATCTGGTTGGACTGCGTGCGTAATATTCTGGTGTACGCCACCGTCTCTCCACCAGATTCGGTTTGTGTCAGGGTCCACTGACTCAAAGGGCTGCACGCCACTTACTGTGCGCATACGCATCTTTCCATCGCCTTGGTCATCAATCTTGACCTCGTTGGTTAGGAAGCGATTTCCACGATCTTGACTGCGCCTCCAGCGCCCAATGTGGTGACTACATCCGACGACACCTGGCTTGATGCTCTCCGTTACCCAAACCTTGTCGACGAACCAACCAATCTCCGTTTCAATCTTGAGTAGGTCGCCCTCTTCAATACCAAGCTTGGCCGCATCCTTCGGATGAATCCAAATAGGGTTGCGATGGGCAATTTCCACCAACCACTTGGCATTTGCAGAACGAGAATGGATATGTTGAGGTAATCGGAAGTTGGGTAACAAGCAGTATTCGTCCTCGCCGGTTAATCTAGAAGGGTGAACCTGACTTTTGACTCTGAAGTGTGGAATGGCGTGTTCAGGATAACCAAAATCAATCATGGTCTGTGAATAGAACTCCTGCTTGCCACTGGGTGTTGGCCAGCCTTCCTCCTTGTGCTTCTCATAGGTGGCTGGTTCAATCATGAATGCGCCATGCTTGCGCATGTAATCCAGTTCGGTCACATCCTCTTCTTTGGCCGCCTCAGGTAGCCCTGGGACACGCTCGAATAGGAATTGATAATATTCGTCGATTGTGATTGATTCACCCGGTCTATAGGGTGATTCGAAGTGCTTCTTGATGCCCATTTCCCCATCGGGATCGATACGGAGGCTGAGTTCATTCCAGAACTCATCTTCCTCCCACACTTCACCGGGATTGATTTCGTAGGTGAAGGTGACATCCTTGCCCTCACGGCGTGCATATTCACGCAAGACGGGTTGGCGGAAAGCAACCCACTTCCCTGAACTCGTCGCATAGGAATTGACGTCGTGCCGCTCAGAAGCGTGGCCCATTGGCAGAACGTAATCGGCGAAGAAGGCTGTCTCGTTCCATGTTGGAGTCAGTGCAATGTGACAACCGATGCTGTCTTCATTCTGCAGCATTTCCATCCAAGAGAATCCATCTGGATAGGTCCACACCGGATTGAATACACGGGTGAAGTAGACATCCATCGTCCCACGTCCATCTTTGACCAAGTGTGGCAGGATGTGACTCATCTCATAGTGGGCCAGCATGTATTCGGGTGGGAAATGTAACTCGTTCCATCCATCTGGATCAGGAGGGTTGTCGAATAATTCTGGCTTGAATTTGGACCATGAATTGGGTGCGGTACCACCCTCAGTCCCAACACTACCAGTCAGTACATTGAGGAAGTGCAACGCCCGACTGACCTGCCAACCACCGAGATTCCCAATCGCTGCACTACGCCACACATGTGTGCAAAGTTGAGTGCCGGCATTCGCCACCGCCTCACCAGCTTCAATGACTTGTTCAACAGGAATGCGACATTCTTCTGCAGCATATTCGGGTGTGTATTCTGCATATTCATCGAGCAACAATTCAAGGAATCGTTCGTAGGTGCATTCCTCACTGGAGTGAACGGCTTTCATCCAATCCTGCCAGTTGACTTGATTCTCGACGAAGTCACGATTGACCAAACCCTTCTCCACAATCATCCGTGCCCAGCACAGGAATAGTGCCGGTTCGGAACCGGGCCAAGTTGGCAACCAGTGGTCAGCCATCGCTGCGGTATTGGATAACCGTGGATCAATGACGATCAGTTTGGCACCATCCATCATACCTTCCAAAATTCTCTGTGCGTGAGGATTGAAGTAATGGCCCGTTTCCAAATGGGAGGACGAGAGTAAGATGACCTTGGCGTTGGCGTGGTCTGGAGATGGTCGATCGTGCTGGTGCCACAATGCGTAACCGGTTCGAGCACCTGCACTGCAAATGTTGGTGTGTGAATTGTGACCATCCACACCCCATGCCTTGAGGACACGATTGGTGTATCCCTCATGTCCTGGACGACCGACGTGATAGACAACTCGATCTTTGGCACCAGTCTTCAGAGAGGTGCGAATCTTGGCGGCAATCTCATCCAATGCTTGACTCCAAGAGATTTGTTCCCAGCCACCCTCACCGCGCTTTCCAACACGCTTCATCGGATGCAAGATTCTCTCTGTGTCCTGAATTTGGTTGATTGTGGCTGGTCCTTTGGCACAGTTCCGACCGCGTGAACCAGGGTGATGTGGGTTGCCCTCGAACTTCTGAACTTCCCCACTCTCCTTGTCAACATAGGCGAGCAAGCCACAAGCGGATTCGCAGTTGAAGCAAGTGGTTGGAACCAAACTGTACCGCTTCTCAATTTGCTCAGGCCATGCCTGAGCATCCAGTTCAACATGGTCATTCCACTCTTCAGGAGATGGGAATTTGCGTAGTGGAGCACCTGTGCCCTGCGGGCTCTTTCGATCCAGATTCGGAATAATCCGCAAATTCTGTGCGATTTTCTCTAGGAATGAACGTGCCATCATTCTTCACCTCAGAGTAATGGCTCCATCTGGGCCTTTCGCAGCCCTTCCCGAATATGTAGAACACCGAAATTGACCACCACAACGAGTAGGGTCACCGGTACCAAAGTGGTAACCACATCTTGTCCGACCAAATTCCCTGACATGGCAGTTTCAACAAGCAGAACAAGTAGGGGCACACACAGGATTGTCATACACCCAAAGAAGGCCATTTCAAGCAAACCAATAGTGAAAATTTGTAGGTTTGACCGGTTCGCCCAAATTGAACGCCCCTTGGCCTGCTTGAGTAACCACCCTGTGTAGGTCCCCGTCAGAAGGGCTAGAACGATGCCTACGCCTCCAATTAAGGGATGCATGGAGGGGTCAATTCCGAACATGAAGATGACGATATGAGCCGTTAGAATGGCCCCGAAGCCAGTGAGGAAATAGGCGCCAATGACAAGCCAAGATGACCAATTCGGACGCAATAATACGTAGAGGAAACGCTCTGGTCGATCCAAATCCTTGACGAGAAGAATGCCTGTGAAACCGAGAAGAACCAATGAAGAGACAGCCACGGATTCAATTCCAATCATCAAGTGCCATTCAGGGAACACGAATAGGGAAATCCAGTACAGAACATACAATCCACTCGCTGCAGCCTTCGTAGCAATGTAAGCTGCAACTTCGGTATCCCACAGGATTCCCTTGCTTGGTTGATCATAGGCACGGGTGGCCTTGGGCGAATCACCTTCCAGTTTCTCCATCACATCACGAATGATGGCTTGGTCTCGTGGATTTGCCGCCTTTGCCTTCTTTTCCAAGGCAAGTTGAACCAACATCGAAGGTGTATCTGCTTCAGCCAATCTTGAATCTGCATACTTGGCAAAATGACCGACACCATGCGCTTGGTCTGTCCACATCCCAATCCCTGTCACTTCTGTTGCAGCAGGGTTGAGCATCTCATCACTTGTTTCAACATAGTAGACATTGGGTTTGGTTCCAGCCTCAGGTTTACGCACCTTGACTTCATTCTCAGCAACGAGAATGGAAATTGGCGACTCTGGGTCGTCTAAGTCTCCACTCACAATGGATTCGGTTGGACAGACGATGACACACGCCGGCTCGTAGGCGTTCTCAACACGGTGAGCACAGTAGTTGCATTTGGCGGCTGTGCCTTGATTTGGATCGATATACAATGCATCGTAAGGACATGCTTGCATACACGACTTACAGCCAATACACCGGTCATTGTCGAAATCTACAATCCCATCTTCACGCGTAAACAATGCGTAGGTTGGGCAGATGGTTGTGCAAGGTGCATCCTCACAATGGTTGCAGCGATGGACGCTGAATTCTCTTGAGGAATCAGGATAGGTGCCGGTCTCGATGTACTTGACGTGAGTGCGATTGACACCAATGGGCACATCGTGTTCGGACTTGCATGCCACCGTGCAAGCGTGGCAACCAATGCAGGTTCGATTGTCGATGACGAATCCATAGTTGACCATGCGGTCACCTCACATCTTCAGGGTTGAATTGCCCCCAGCAGGTAAAATATCGAGCATTGTGATGTTGTCACCAAACAAACTTGGTCCGGTGATCCAAGTGCCAATCACAGCTTCCTCATTGTTGACATTGTGTGCGAGTGCCACCCATGGACGGCCTTGGTCATCAATTTCGATATCGATGAAATCACCAAATCCACCACAGCGAACATCGCCACAATCATCAGTCATGTCGAGCATGTCTCCGAATTCATTGACCATGGTAGTGGTAATCAGGGGATAAGTTGCATTGGCGTCAGTAATGGCCCCTAGGAATCCACCCCAACCTCCGCCATCGGTGAATTCTCCAATGTAAGCAAAGGCGACTCGACCATCTGCACCAGCATGGATTGTTGGGAAACCTGCCTCCTCGATGCCTGGCGCAGCGACCATGATGGGTTCTCTCCAAGTATCGCCATGATCTGTGGACCAACTGACCCAGGGCATCATTCCGTCACCAATCCACATACCGTAGAGGTTGCCAGCAGCGTCGGTTGCCGTGGCCACTTCGTGGCTGTGCCATCCTTGTTGCATTCCAACTTCTGTTGTAATCGTGTGTTCAGTCCAACTGTATCCACCATCATCGCTTGCATAGACAGCTGGACCCTCACAAGAAGGGTTTCCGCGATACACCCAGCCGTCTATGGAGCCAACAACGTGGCCGTGCAACCCACTGCACTGGGTGGTCAGAGGTGAACCAGGTAATTGCAAATCCCATGTGTGTCCCCCATCTAAGGAACGGGAACACTGAGGACCAGCAATCGAGGTTCCAGTGTTGATGCAATAGACATAGATGGTCTCGTAGGAACCTTGGCCATCGACATCTACGGTAGAAGCGATACTTTGGTGATCTTGTGGAGTATAATATCCGTAAGCAGTGAAAGGTGGACTCCAAGTGTCTCCTCCATCATCTGAATACTCAACATACATCGATACAAGTGCATGCATGTCGAACTTGACTATGCGGTCCGTCCATGGATCGACATAGATGTACGGGTCATTCGAATTGGGAACTTGGCCACCTGGATACACCTGTCCGAATGGACCAACATTTTCCCAAGTCTGCCCTTGATCCTGACTGCGGATAATCATCGTCCCTGTGCCTGAACCACCCCAGTTTGTGAACACAATCGTGCCATCAGACAGAATGCCTAGTGTTGGCTCAAAGGTATCGTATCCAGTGCCATAGTATGTCCCATTTGCCCAGTAAGGGACGTTGGAACCGTTGAACATGTCCATCGAGAATCCGCGCTCAGCCATGGCCTCTGCATCAAGGATATCAGTGGCATTCTGGGAACTAGGACTACCGCCTACGTGGTACCAAACACCGGGTGCAATCGCTTCCTCGAATCCAAACGGATGGTCAGGTGCAGCGGGAGGCTTGGCATCTTCGCCAAAGCACCCCATCAAGGTAGGCAATACGAGTAGTAACACCAAGACGGTGCTCACGCGTGTGCGCATAGACCGCCGAAGGCGGTCTCCGCTTCAATCGTTCCGTCGACCTAGAATCCGATTACTCGGAATCTTCAGTTACTGAACCCAAGTATTCGGGCAATTCGACGCCGGCCATCTTGGCAACATCATGCATTGGAGGGAGGGTCTGAACAAGGCTGCTCACGAAGTTGGATGTGGCACCCTTACCGTCTTCCCCGTTACCTGAATCCCAAACAGTGATCTTGTCAATCTTGAGGTTCTTGACCGCCTCAACTTGAGCGTTGACCATCGAGTCGACCTTCTCAACCATGAGTAGGGTTGCTGCAGCCTTGGCGTCTCCGCCAGCGCTTGCAACAAGCATCTGGTAACCGGATGCTTTGGCTTCCAGAACCTTCTGGATACCTTCAGCTTCTGCGGTATAACGGGCTAGGATTGCGTCTGCTTCACCACCAGCGATACGGCGCTGGCGCTCAGCCTCTGCTTCGGCTGCAATCTCAATCTGTGTCTTGGCGATTTCTTCGCGTACGATTTCTTCTGCCTTCAGACGTTCTTGCTCCAGCAAATACTGTGCCTTCTGAATTTCCATCTCGGCTGTTCTTGAGGCAACCTCTGCACGGCGCATGGCTTCGGCTTCCTTCTCAGCGAGTGTCGCGTTGTATTCTGCGATACTGGCCTTGGAAGTGTTCTCACCTTCAATCGCCAGTGATTCTTGGTTCTGAACGAAAATACGCTCGTCGGCGCTTGCGGCCTTCTTACCCTTCTCTGCCTCTGCTGCGTTCTCTGCAACCTGAATGTCACGGGCGCGGTTTGCTTCAGCTGCACCGATTGCACCGTCACGGTCTGCGACAGCGACATCAGCCTTTGCTGCGTTGACTGCAGTGGCGGCTGCCTTCTTACCGATGCTCTCAATGTAGTCCGAGTCATCTGTGATATCTGTGATGTTTACGTTGATGAGG
>Ga0208765_1000241_pt1 | contig 36259 bp, 33 predicted proteins | sample ETNtaG_2_FD_185783 | JGI IMG/M metagenome (GOLD analysis project Ga0208765, IMG submission 185783) | Marine microbial and viral communities from oxygen minimum zone, Eastern Pacific Ocean - ETNP201406SV203 (SPAdes) (version 2) | ecosystem: Environmental > Aquatic > Marine > Oceanic ...
GGTGCCCTTTCTTTACCAGAGAGAAATGTCCCAGGTTCTCAAAATGGATCCTTCGAAAATACGGGTTGTCCAGCCCATCATTGGCGGCGGGTTTGGAAGTAAACTTGATCTCCATCCTTTCGAACCCATCTGTGCGCTTCTCTCCATTAAAACCGGGAAACCGGTCCAGATCCTATATAGCAGAGAAGAAGAATTTTTATACTCCGCCATTCGGCAATCCATGGCCATTAATTTGACCACCGGCGCGGATAAAAATGGAAAATTCACCTTTCGGGAAGTGCAAATCATAAAAGACAATGGGGCATATACTTCCTGGGGAGCACGGTCGTCCTTTGTGATGATGCAGACCTTTTCATCCCTGTATCAGACGCCTGCCTGCGTGTATGATGCCGATGCGGTGTATACTAATAACGTTTTTGCCGGATCATTCAGGGGTTTTGGAAATCCCCAGGCCACCTTTGCGTTAGAGCGGAACATAGACCTGATGGCCCATAAGCTGGGCATGGATAGATCCGAGATCCGTTTGCTAAATGCCAATTTCCCCGGAGAAGTCACCGGACAGGGCCTGGAATATCATTCATGCGGTCACAAACAGGCTTTGGAAGCTGTTGTAAAAAACAGCGGCTACCCTGAAAATAAAAATGGTGAGAGATATAAACGGGGTTTCGGTTTCGCTTCCATGCTGCATGTAGGCGGCGGCGCAAAAATCTATCCTTCAGACGGCTGCGGCACGACGCTTAAAATGGATCCCTACGGTTTTTTGACCATCATCACCGGGTCCAGTGAGATAGGGCAAGGGTCGGAGACAGTCTTGGCCATGATGGCGGCGGAAGAACTGGGCATTGGCTTAGATAGAATAAAGGTCATCAATACGGATACGAGTGTAAAACCCTGGGATGTAGGCGTCCATGCTTCCAGAACCAGCTTTGTTGCCGGCAATTCTCTTTTAGGAGCGCTGGAGATATTAAAGGAAAAACTGTCCACCAAAGCGGCTCAGCTACTCAATACAACCCCGGACGACTTGGTGTTTCAAGAAGGCGAGATCAGGTCCGGAAAAACCGGAGATGCTTTCAAAATTGATAAAATAGTTCGGGAATTGCATTTTAAACCGCCACATGAGTTGTGCGAAGTTTCTTATTTTTATGAACCATCCAGTGAATTTCAGGATAAGAATTATAAAGGAAACGTCTCCGGGTGTTATGCTTTTGCAGCCCAGGCCGTGGAAGTTGAAGTGGACACATTAACCGGCAAAGTGGATGTGTTGAACGTGCATGTGGGCCAGGATGTGGGCAAAGTGTTGAATCCGTTAGGGCTTGAAGGACAGATAGAAGGCGGTGTCGTTATGGGCATGGGTTACGCCTTGAGTGAAGAAATGATCTTTGAGGATGGATATTTACGCAATCCAACGTTTCATGATTATAAGGTGCCCACTGCAAGGGACATCCCAGAAATCAGCTTTTATCCTGTGGAGACCAACGAGGAAACGGGTCCTTTCGGCGCCAAAGGCGTGGCGGAAGCTCCCTTGGTGCCCACCCCCGCCGCCATTGCCAACGCAGTTTCAAATATTTTGGATGTGGAAATAAACTCTCTTCCGGTCACCCCGGAGAAAGTGTTGAAAGCCATTTGCGATAAAGAAAAGGACAGGGATTAAGTCATGGATTTTTATACGGTCAGCCCGCAAACGGCAACAGAGCTTTTGGAGGCAATCAAACAGAACCAGGAAAACCATTTCCGATTCGGTGCCGGGTACACGGATCTGATCCCGGAATTGCAAATGCAAAAACAGGATGATTTAACCGTCATTAACCTGGCAAAGCTTAAAGATAAAGATTTCACGTCAATCAGTGATTCAAAAGAAGGTAGCAGGATAGGCGCACTGGCCACGATGACGGATGTGTTGTTCAATGAATCTCTCCAGAAGTTCCCCGCGTTGATTGAAGCGGTAGAAAGCCTAGCATCTGTGCAGATCAGGTCGGTGGCAACTGTGGGCGGAAACATATGCACCGCCTCGCCGGCAGGCGACGTGTCTTGTGCATTGGTTGCGCTGGACGCTGATTGTGAAATCCTGAATACGGGAGGAAAAATCAGAACCGTACCCATTGCCGAATTTTTTACCGGTATAAAAACGTCAGTTCTGAAGAAAAATGAAATATTAAGAAACGTGTTGATTCCTAGTTTTACGTCCTCAGAAAGAACCGTGTCCGGATTCATCAAAATCGGCAACCGAAATTCCATGGAAATTGCCCTGGCCTCCTTTGCTTATCATATCACGGCCGATCAAGATGGGGTGATTGCTTCTGCAAGTGCAGCAATAGGTTCCGTGGCAGAAACGATTCGCTATACAGCATCCGCCAGTGAATTTTTATTGGGAAAGAATGTAGATCAGCTAACAAAAGCCGACAGTGAAAAATTCGCAAATCTCGTTTTGGAATACGCCAATCCCATAACGGATATCAGGGCTTCAGCCTGGTACCGCCGCAAGGTATTGTGGAATATCAGTAAAAGTATTTTTTAGTCTATACCTGAAAAACAGTTATTTATAATTTACCGGTTTAGCGATTGCCCCCAGTATCGGTTTACTTGACGATGTTGTTAGTGCAAAGATTAAAACTGGGCTTCTTCAGTAGAGCCGCTCAATGCGCCAACCGAACTTTTTCCGCCTGAAACACAGCTGACCACACGATCAAAATAACCGGCCCCAACAAATTTCTGATGGGTTGTTGCCATATATCCCCCTGTGCGTTCATGTTCAAATTCCAGCTCCTGAAACTTTGAATAGGCCAACATCCCATCTTTTTTATAGCTTTTTGCCAAGTCAAACATCCCCAGGTTTAATGCATGAAAACCTGCAAGTGTAACAAACTGAAAATTGTAACCCATCGCTGCAAGTTCCCGCTGGAATTTTGCAATGGTTGCATCATCCAAATGGTGTTTCCAATTAAAGGATGGCGAACAATTATAACTTAACAGTTTATCAGGATATACTTTTTTTATTCCTTCAGCAAACTGTTTAGCTTCATCCAAATTAGGGCGGGAGGTTTCGCACCATATCATATCTGCATGTGGAGCATAGGCAAGGCCTCTGGCAATTGCCATATCGATGCCGCCTATTATGCGATAAAATCCTTCCGAAGTACGGGGCTCATCTGTGATAAAAGGATGGTCTCTTTCATCAATATTGCTGGTAATCAGTTTTGCAGCGTCGGCGTCAGTACGGGCAATAAGTATTGTAGGTACACCTGCAATATCCGCCGCCAACCGAGCCGCAATAAGCTTGGTAATAAATTCACTGGTGGGGACCAACACTTTCCCCCCCATATGACCACATTTTTTTGCAGAAGCAAGCTGGTCTTCAAAATGAACACCGGCAGCTCCAGCTTCAATCATGCCCTTCATCAGCTCAAAGGCATTCAAGGGTCCGCCGAACCCTGCTTCAGCATCAGCTACAATGGGAGCGAACCAATAGGGTCCATTATGGCGACCGTCCAAAACTTGTATTTGATCTGCCCTGCGGAGAGCATTATTAATCTTTTTCACTACCGCCGGCACGCTGTTGCTGGGATAAAGGCTTTGATCGGGATACATTTCTCCAGCGAGATTAGCATCGGCAGCGACCTGCCAACCGCTGAGATAAATAGCCTGTAATCCGGCTTCCACCTGCTGAACCGCCTGATTGCCCGTCATGGCCCCAAGAGCAATAATATAATCTTCTGTTTGCAAAAGATGCCATAACCGTTCTGCTCCCGCTTGTGCAAATGTATGCCAAATCTTTAAGGTTCCTCGTAGGTTGAGCATTTCTTCGGGTGAATAGGGTCTGGTAATACCAGACCATCGGGGATCATTTCCCCATAGATTTTCCAGATGTTTTACGTCTTCATTATCGACCATATGACTTAAAATGTTTTTTTCTCTTTCAAGGGCTCTTTCTTCAACAAATAAAGATGTCATTTTTTCTTCAACAGTATTCATGTTTAAGTATCCTTCTGGTTTTTTGTTAATTCAAATGATGGTAAGCAGGTAAAGTGAGAAATTCATCGAACTCTTCTTTCAATACCATTTCTTTGAAGAGGTTAGCAGCAAGTTCCAATTTTTCATTGTTAGGGTTCTTCAATTGGTTTAATTCTTCCATGAGCATTTCATTAAACAAATCCGCTGTTATTGTTGTACCACTATTCATTTTGGCACTGTGTTTTACCCACTGCCAAAGTTGTGAGCGGCAAATTTCTGCTGTGGCCGCGTCTTCCATAAGATGATATAATGGAACACACCCATTATCACTAAGCCATGCCGCCAGGTATTGAATTCCCACACGGATATTGTGACGAAATCCTTCTTCAGTAATTTCACCCGTTGGCACTTTCAGCAAATCATCAGCTGTTACGTTTACCTCTTCGCGCTTAATGTCAAATTGATTGGCTTGCGGCATTACGGCATCGAACGCTTCCAGGGCGATGTCAGCAAGCCCAGGATGGGCGATCCAGGTGCCATCGTGGCCTGCCAAGACTTCCCGTTCTTTATCTTCCCGCACTTTACTTAAAGCCTTATTATTTGCTCCCGGATCATTTTTAATAGGGATCTGGGCTGCCATCCCCCCCATTGCATGAACATCACGCTTGTGACAGGTCTGCACCAAAAGATTGACGTAGGATCGTAGAAAATGCCGGTCCATAGTTACTACAGATCGATCCGGAAGCACAAAATCCTTCTGGTTCCGGAATTTTTTTATAAAGCTGAAAATATAATCCCATCTGCCGCAGTTCAGTCCGGCAGAATGTTCCTTTAGTTCATATAATATCTCATCCATCTCAAAAGCGGCCATAATGGTTTCCAAGAGGACGGTGGCTTTGATTGTGCCTCGAGCGATCCCCAACTCATCTTGTGCGGTGTTGAAAATGTCATTCCACAAACGGGCTTCCAGATGACTTTCAAGTTTTGGTAGATAGAAATATGGCCCCGTCCCATTGGCAATGAGCGTACTTGCATTATGGTAGAAAAAAAGTGCGAAGTCAAAAATGCTGGCTGAAAAGGGATCGCCGTTTACCAGCACGTGTTTTTCATTGAGATGCCAGCCCCTGGGACGAACCATTAGAGTTGCTGTATCATCCTTCAATGCATAATGTTTTCCATTGGCATTTGTAAAAGCTATTGTTCTCCTGACAGCATCTATTAAATTAATCTGCCCATTGATGGTGTTTTTCCAGGATGGAGAATTTGAATCTTCAAAATCTGCCATGAAGACTTTTACACCGCTGTTCAAGGCATTGATAATCATTTTCCGTTCCACGGGGCCTGTGATTTCAACACGCCTGTCCATTAAATCATGGGGGATTGGTCCAACTTTCCAATCTCCCAACCTGATATGCTCCGTGTCCGGTAAAAAATCCGGAAGAAGGCCATCGTCTATCTCTTTTTGACGACTGCTTCGTTTCGATAAGAGTTCCAATCGCCGCGGATTAAATTTCATATGCAGGTGAGCTGCAAAATCCAATGCGTCACTGGTGAGGACCTCATCAAATCTTTCCAGCATAGATGCCAGAACTTCAATACGGCAACATGTTTCTGTCTCAGTGTGAACCAAGATACATTCCTTTGTTAAGACGGTGATAGAATTAAAACGCTAAAAACAATACTACAATTATATCTGATGTAGATGGTCTTTGTACCTATAAATATATAGGAAAATCAAAACCTGTCAAGGAAATAATAGTCGCTGATGATCAGTAATTATATTTTAGGCAATCCCTCCAGCGCTTTTAAGCTTTCAGACACTTCATCATCGGTCAATGCATGATCTTCCAGCGTACCACTTAAGAATTGGGTATAGGCTGCCATATCAAAGTAACCGTGTCCTGAAAGGTTAAAGAGTATAACCTTTTCCTCGCCGGCCTCCCTGGCTTCATTTGCATGTTTCACTGCCCCATGAACAGCATGGCTTGATTCCGGCGCAGGAATGATCCCCTCTGTTTTCGCAAACGTAATTGCAGATTCAAAGCAATCTACCTGGCCATACGCTTCTGCTTCCATAAGACCATCTTTAACCAACTGCGATAATTGGGGTGCGTCGCCGTGGTACCTCAGTCCACCGGCGTGGATGGGCGCAGGTACGAATTGATGTCCAAGTGTAAACATGGGCGACAGCGGTGTTAACTGACCAGTATCACCAAAATCGTAGCGAAACTCACCTTTTGTCAATGTGGGGCATGATGCAGGCTCCGTGGCAATAAAACGGATATCCTTGCCGTTGATCTTGTCCCTCATAAATGGGAATGCTAAGCCGGCATAATTGGATCCGCCGCCACAACAGCCAATGATAATATCCGGCGAATCACCGGCGATCTCCATCTGTTTTATGGCTTCCTGCCCAACGACAGTCTGGTGGAGCAGAACATGGTTTAGGACTGAACCAAGTGAATAACGGGTATCGTCCCTGGTGGCTGCGTCTTCCACCGCTTCAGAGATAGCAATGCCAAGGCTTCCTGGTGTATCAGGAGTCTTTTCAAGGATTGTCCTTCCGGCATTGGTATCCGTGGAGGGACTGGCAACAATTTCCGCGCCAAATGTTTCCATAAAGGCTTTCCTGTATGGTTTCTGATCAAAACTGATGCGAACCATGTAAACCTTACATTCAAGGCCGAACATCTGGGCGGCATAAGCAAGCGAGCTGCCCCATTGGCCGGCTCCGGTCTCCGTCGACAGCCGTTTTACCCCTTCTTCCTTATTGTAAAACGCTTGAGCAACAGCAGTGTTTGGCTTATGACTTCCCGGTGGACTTACACCTTCATATTTATAATAGATTTTTGCCGGCGTATTAAGCGCTTTTTCCAAACCGGTTGCCCGAATCAAGGGCGAAGGCCTCCAAATCTGTAAAGCTTCCAATACTGGTTCAGGGATATCAACGAATCTGTCCTGGCAGACTTCTTGCATAATCAATCCCATTGGAAAAAGGGGAGCTAAATCATCAGGCCCAATAGGCTGGCCTGTTCCGGGATGCAGAATGGGCGGCGGTTGGTTTGGCATATCGGCAGCAATATTGTACCATTGTTTTGGAATGTCCTGTTCAGATAATGTAATTTTCTTTTGATTCATTTGATCTCCTTTCAATAGAAATTGAGATGGTTTTCCACAGAACAAATAGCGAAAAAACCCCACAATGCGAGCAATAAAATCGCCCACCTATGTTAAATAGAATATCAGGACATGGAGGTACAATAATCAAGCTTTTTCTTTATTAACCTTTATCAATATGCTTTATATTTTCGAGTTTCAATTCTGGTAATTCAGGCTACGCTCAAAAGAACTATTAATACCTAAAAGAACCCTAAACCTAAATGACTAAGAATAATATTGAACCTGTAAGATTAATGGCTAATGAAAACCCCTTTGGCCCTTCACCCAAGGCTTTGGCGGCAATCAATGAACAAAGTCAAAATGTTCATTGTTATCCAGACTGGGTACCACAAACATTAAAAGAAAAACTCGCTGCAAAAAATCAAGTTCCTCCAAAAAATATTATAGTTTCCGCCGGCTCATATGAACTTATAAATCTTATTTCACGGTTCTTGGTGAATCGGGATGAAGAGATACTCACCTTTGATAATACATTTATCGCCTACAGTCTTAGTGCAAAACGTAATGGCAGAAAATGCGTAATTGCGCATATGTCAGGCCTTGATTGCAATCTGGAGAATTTAATTTCTCTATGTACAAATAAAACCAAGGTGATATTCTTTGCCAACCCGAATAACCCAACTGGTACCATTGTCACTCATGATTCATTAAAAAATCTTTTGGAAACTGTACCAGATAATGTATTAGTAGTTGTAGATGAAGCATACTGCGAATATGTTACCGATGAATCGTATCCCGATTCCCGGCAACTACAAAAAGATTTCTCTAACCTAATTATTCTCCGCACCTTTTCTAAAATATATGGTTTGGCGGGTCTCCGGATTGGGTATGGAATTGCGGGTGAGAAACTCGTTAAAATACTCGCAAAAAATCAAATCCTGCGCTCTATTAACTTATTGGGTGAAAAAGCAGCTGAAGCTGCGTTAGATGATGTTGAATATATTAACCATTCTGCAAGTTATAATTCCAAGGAAAGAGCTTATTTATTTAATGAATTAAAGCAGCTTGGATTTGTTGTGAATGAGTCTCAAGCCAATTTCCAATATTTGCTTTTCCAGGATAATGAGCAGAAAAATAATGTATATGAGACTTTAGAAAAAGATGGGTTAATGGTTTGTGATTTGGAAATATTTGGCCAAGAAAAATCCCTCCGTATCACTATTGGTCAAAGTGAGACAAACCAACGTATCATTGACTGTCTTAGTCAAATAAAGTAAATAAACTCTCTTATTTTCTTCTCCCTTTATTCCCAAAATCATATAGTTCGTTTGCAAATAGTTTGCATCTGAACTATATTTGGGTGGCTGTGATGTAAAATAACGGCAAGAGCAGTCTAGGAGCGTATTATGGCAGAAAATCATGCCTTAACGGAAATTGAAAAAAGGACTGGATTCCTAGTCTATAGAACCGCTCGTGGCATGAAAAAAATGCTCGATTTTGAACTGAATAAATATAGTGTGTCGTCATCCCAATACACTGTCCTCAACACCCTCATGGAGGATGATGGATTATCACTGAGCGAAATTGGAAAAAGGGTCTTCATCGATAAACCGGCCGTTACCGGCATTGCTGACCGTATGGAGAAAGATGGTCTGGTGGAAAGGCGGCGGACGTCTCAGGACAGAAGAGTCATTCAACTGTTTATGACGAAGAAAGGGAGAGCGCTGGCAGAAAAGACAGAAGGGATTGCAACTCAGATTGATCAGAAGCTTGTAAATGTTTTAACGCCTGCTGAAGTGTCCCAGTTTCGCCACATGTTGAATCGCATTTGGAAAAGTGCGAGTGGTCTCTGAAAAGCACTCAGCACCCGGATTGATAATCGAAGGATAGAATATATGACTGTAAAGACAATGGAGGAATGGGCTGGGAAACCACTGGATGAGATCCTGTGGCTTTGCCAGGAGACGGTTGAAGATCCGGAAATGCCGACGGTGAGCCGATGGCGCGATGCCGGTGGAAAGGTTGCGGGACATTTTCAGGTCTATTTTCCTGAAGAGATCGCTCACGCCGCAAAGATGTTACCGTTGAAGATGTTTGGTGCACCTGTGGAGCCTCAGCATGCCGCCAGTCGTTTTGGTTCTTACCTATGTTCCATTCTAAAGACCTCTCTCGAACAGGTGCTTTCCGGGCGGGTAGAGTTGGACATGTTCGTCACCCATCCCATCTGTGATGCCGCCAGGAACCTGGCACCCATCTGGGGACGAAACTTTGATTATCCCTGTCAAATCCTATACTTACCGCAGAACCCTAATTCCAGCTACTCCATTCAATATTTGACTGATGAGTATAAACGATTGCAAGGGGTCATCGAGGAGGTGGCACAATACCAAATCAGCGACGACGATTTATGCCAATCTATTCAAGTATTTAACGAAAACAGGGAACTGTTGAGGCGTCTGTATGAATTGAAGCGAAACGAGCCGTGGCTGGTTTCCATGAATGAAGCTTATGTCCTTACTGCCCTGGGCGGCATGATCCCGCGGGAAGAGCACAACGAGCTACTACAAGCAGTTCTGCCACTTCTTGAAAAACGCGAGGCTCGCAAGCAAGATCGTATCCGGGTTGTGTTTGAGGGCGGATTCTGTGAACAGCCGCCCCTCGATATGCTGCGTACTGTAGGACGATCGTGCTACGTTGTGGACGATGATCTTCTCATCGGTCTGCGGTGGATTCTGGAAGACGTAAAAACCGGAGACGATCCGTTAGGTGCTTTGGCGGAGGCCTATATTGAAAAATCATCTTACAGTCCCGTGCAGCACGATCTACGCAAACCAAAAGAAAAGATGTTGTTGCAAAGGATGGAAGACAGCAATGCCGAGGCCGCTATCATAACAGCTGCCAAGATGTGTGAACCGGGATTGGAAGAACAAGTGACCTATACTCTCGCCTTGGACGAAAAGGATATCCCCTACTTTGTGAGCGAGTTTGAGGAAAATATGACCAGCTTTGACCATCTGGAGATCCAGCTGGAGACCTTTGTTGAAAACATATTGTTTGATTGAGGTGACGAATGAAAACAACAGAAAGTAACGGTATTGTAGGACGTGGCACGCGGGAAGGGGCTTCGCTGTTCAGAGATTGGTTCCAGGACCTTTCGCAGAAGGCTGAGGCGGGTAATTCGGCGGCTTACGTCTTTGTTATGGGGAGCATTGCTGAAATCCTGCGGGTTTTTGATCTGCCGATGGTATTTCCGGAAATCCACTCTTTGCAGACCGCTGTACGTCATGTATCTGATGACTTCCTTAACGAAGCTGAGGATTATGGCTACTCGCCAGACATCTGCGGCTACGTCAAAGCAGATATTGCAATACAGCTGCGAGGTGGTGATCATCCCATGGGTCGCATTCCAAAGCCGGGCATAGCGGTCCTTACCAATGCCTGCAACACATACCTGAAGTGGGGCGAGGTATGGGAACGGATGTATGATATTCCCATGTTTTCCATCGATGTGCCGGCGACACGGGAAGCAGGCACGCGCAGCTGGCCGGGTGATGAACAATTTGAACGAGAGAAGAAATACGTAAAAGTTCAACTGCAGGAACTCATCGAAATTTGTGAAAAAATGACCGGGAAAAAATTTGATATTGACCGCCTGCGGGAAGTGTTGGGGCATGTCAATACCATGAGCAGCGGATGGAAACGGGTGCTTGAATTGAATCAGAGTAGACCTTCCCTTTTTAATGCACTGACTGACGGGACAGTTTATTTAGGGATGTCCAATGTATTCAGGGGAACACCCGAGGGAGCCTTGTTTTTCGACAGACTTGTAGAAGAAATGGAATACATGTCTGCAAATAGTATAGGAACACTTACAGATGAGAAATACCGTTTGAGTTTCATCGGAGTCCCTTGCTATCCCATTTTTCGAAGATTCAATGAAATGTTTACGGAATGGGGTGGTTCTTTTGTGATGTCCACCTACCTGTGGTTTGCTGCCGGTGGCACAAATCTGGGAGTGCAATACGATCTTGACAATCCCATGGATTCTCTGGCTGAAGGTGTCCTCATTAGCGTTCGTGATGCAATGGATTCCATGTTCCACCCCGAACTGACAGTTCTTGAGCAGACAAATGAGTTTAGTATTGATGGTGTGGTGTATCATCCAATCAAGAGCTGTAGAACAACCTCAGCCGGCATGGCAGATAACAGACGTTCATTAATGGAAAACAGCGATTTGCCGAGTCTATTTATTGAATCAGATATGATGGACTCAAGAGTCGTATCCGAAGCGCAGATGAAAAATCGTATTGACGCCTTTTTTGAGGGATTAGCATCCCGTAAGGCAAGAGCTGTAGTAGGAGCATAAAATGGCATTAGCAGCAGGAGTTGATGTAGGATCCACACAGACAAAATCTGTCATCATCAATGAAGATCTGAAGATTGTTGGTAGATCATTGATTGATACAGGGGCCAACGTTGTAAAAGCAGCCGAGCAAGCATACCTTGAAGCTCTGACTGATAGCAAACGGCGGGAAGAGGAAGTTGCCTATGTCATCGGTACAGGCTATGGTCGGTATAAAGTGACCTTTGGCAATACTCAAGTGACAGAGATTAGCTGTCACGGCCGAGGTGCGGTACACATGTTCCCTAAAACGAAAACTGTTCTCGATATGGGTGGTCAGGATACGAAAGCCATCAGCGTGAGCGAAACAGGGGAAATTGTCGATTTCTGCATGAATGACAAATGTGCTGCCGGCACTGGCCGTTTTCTTGGAGCCGCCTCCCTAGCACTGGACATTCCCATAGATGACTTAGGCCCCACAGCGCTGGAATCTGAAAAGCCGGTCCGTATCAGTACCACCTGTACCGTTTTTGCCGAGACGGAAGTTCTATCGTGGCTGGGCAAAGGAAAGAAAATTGAAGATATCCTCATGGGCGTCCATCAATCCATCTCCTCCCGCTCTATTGCACTATTGCGGAGGGTGGGGATCGAGAATGAAGTAACCTTCACCGGCGGGGTGGCAAAAAATAGCGGCATGATAGAAGTTCTTAATCAAAACATGGACATGGAAGTCAACGTGAGTGAAGATTCTCACTACATGGGCGCTCTTGGTGCAGCCCTCTTCGCCATGGACCACATTATGACCAGCAGGATACCTGCAGGAGCTGAAGCATGAGTTACGTTGCTGGAATTGACGTCGGTTCCACCTATACCAAAGCAATCGTCATGTCACCGGACAATGAAATTGTAGGTCGAGCCATGGATTCAACCGGGTTCAAGCTGGATAAAGCAGCTGAACGGGTATATGATGAGGTTTTGGAGAAGAATAGCTTGACCAGAGATCAGGTCGACTATGTTATAGCAACTGGCTATGGTCGCCATCGTGTCCCCTTCTGTGATCTTACCATTACAGACCTTACTGCCACAGCACGAGGGTCAAACTTCTTCTTTCCTGACACCCGTACGGTGCTCGATATCGGCGGGCAGACCATGAAAGCAAGTCGCCTTGACGATAAGGTGAAAGTAAAGTCTTTCAGACTCAATGATAAATGTGCTGCCGGTACAGGAGCATTCCTGGAAAAGACCGCTCACTACATGGGCTATTCAACCGAAGAAATTGGCCCCCTGGTTCATACTTCACACGACGGTGTCTCAATCTCAGGTGTTTGCGCCGTATTTGCTGAATCTGAAGTTATTAACCAGCTCTCCATCGGCTCAGCACCGGCGGACATTATGCGGGGCGCTATGTTCTCTCTGGTTAAGCGGTGCGTCCAGTTGATGAAACGGGTCCGGATGGAACCGCAGTTCACGCTGGCTGGGGGCATTATTCGCTTTCCTACTATGGTGAAAATGCTCATTGAATCTCTTGAGGGAGAAGTCAATGTTGCAAAAGATGACATGCCGCAATATGCCACGGCCTTAGGGGCCGCTGTTCTGGCACGGCAACGACTAACAAAAGTGATAGCAGAGTCATGAGTGAACTGTGTGGTGTAGCTGAAACACCTAGAGATGTGGCGTTCGAGACCGATGGGTGGGAAAAACAGTTCACCTGCGGTGAACCGCGCCTCTCGGAAATGGTTGAACTTTTTTCTTCCATGGGGAGGGAAATCCATCTCGAACCTATGGCGTCCGAAGATCGTCCCTTAGGGGCAGATTGTGAAGCGTGCTTCACTAGTTGCGGAGATAAGATGCAAACAATCTGGACCAGAAAAAAAATATGAGATCAAATCAGGTTATTTCATTAGTAAGATGTTTGCATTGGATGGATCTGTTGCATAGCGTTGGATTTATAAACCAGGAGTAACAGAATGGTGCGCCTTCAGACCACATTTGACATCTTTGGCTGGTACGATAAGGTAAAGAACAGCGGTAAACCGATAGCATGGTGTTCAGCATTTGCACCTGCAGAAATCTTGATGGCCATGGATATTATTCCAGTCTATCCGGAAAATCACGCTGCTATTCTGGGTGCCCTGTCAAAAGATCGCAATCCTGATCATCCTTACAGTTGGGAAGCGATTGATCTCTCCAAGAAGAGAGAATTACAGCCTCCGAAATTTTGTACTTATTCTTTGAGTGACATGGGGATACTGTTGGGTGATGCTGAATCTCCTATCAATGGCCTCCCTGACCCTGATATGTTTTATGCCTGTGACAGTCAGTGTTCTGTTGTAGAGAGATGGGGCGATGAGGTCCAGGAGATCTTTGCTGAGCGAGGTAAGGATGTGCCGCATTACGTGTTGCATGCTCCTCCTTTGACTAAGGCTGAGGGGCACACCTCAGAGGAGCTGAACGACTTCACCAGCGAGATACAAAAACATATCGCTGAAATTCATAGCCGCTTTGGTTTGAGTTTTGATGAGGAACGTCTTGCTGAAATTGTGGCTGAATCGGACAGGGCCAATAAATTGTGGCAGCAATGTCTTGAAACGGCGCGCAAGCGTCCCACCCCGTGGACGAACATTGATGCATTTACTGCCATGGCGCCTATTGTAATTGCCCGCGGTGATAAGAAATGTACGGACTACTATGAATCTCTTTTGAAAGAATTGGAAGAAAGAATTACCAACGGAGTAGAGGCTGTTCCTGATGAGAAAGTCCGCTTGGTGTGGGATGCCATTCCCATCTGGCCGCGAAAAAACTGGCTAGCCAAGTTTTGCGAAGAACGTCAAACCGCCTTTGTTGCCAGTACGTACACTCACAGCTGGTGGTTCGATTTCGACAGTTCGGCGGCCATGGAATCACTGGTTAAGCGCTATGCCTGGAACACCATGAACCGGTCAAAACAGTGGATCCTAGACTGGACAGTAGACATGGTGAAAGACTACCAGGCCGATGGTATTGTTGCCCATTGGAATAACAGTTGCGGCAGATGGAACAGCTATGTGAAACGGCGCCTGTCAGGACTTGAGAAAGCGGGAATCCCTACGCTTGTGATTGAGGCGGATATGGTGGATGCCCGATTCTTTGATGAAGAAAAGATCAGCTCCCAACTCGATTCTTTTATTCGCTCTCTCGCTCAGCAACAGACACCAAATAGGGAAAGCCAATAAGCAACACCATTTCCTTCACAGCTACTGTTAGATACCGGCATAAATATATATATCCCGGCTCATTTATCCTGTTAAGTGAGAATGTAAATGACTGCAAGTCACGTATATAAGAGCAAAGTTTCACTTCCAGACTATCCTCAAAATTTGGCGTTGATGCTGAGCGATAATGCAGAAAGATTCGCCAGTCGCCCTATGTATCAGGAAGTCCAAAATGGCAAATATGTTCCCTTGACATGGGACCGATTTCTCCGAGACGTCACATCAATCCAGAACTATCTTATTTCCCGAGGATTCGAAAGTGGCGATCGATTGGCTATCCTCTCCCCCAACCGCCAAGAAATGCTTGAATTAGAATTGGCAGTGATGGCCATGGGTGGTACAACAGTTCCTATTTTCGCCGGATATCCTTCTGAACGAGCAAATGCACTCGTTGACTTCTGTGAACCCAAGTTTGTTGCCGTGGCAGACCAGGCACAATACGATAAACTGGTGAAGCCTGAACGCTTCCAGGAATCAATCATTTTTGATGCAGTCTCGACGCTTGAGAAAAAATGTACCCGCTTTTGGGAGATGCTATCTTCAGAAGGAACATCCGAGATAAGCGGAAAGGATATTTCAGGAGATACGGTGTGTCTCATGATGTACACATCCGGCACCATGGGAAAGCCCAAATGTGTTCAATTGACCCACAGTAACATTCTCTCTCAGCAGGCGGCCATGCGGCTTCTCTGGAGCCTTACTCAAGAGGATCGTTTCTTATCTTATCTGCCGTGGCACCACAGTTTTGGCGGTATTTTCGAAAAGTTCGCAGCAATTGTAAATAGTGCAGTGCTATCGTTGGAACATGGATACGGAAAAAATATTGACCTACTTCTGGAAAACTGGGGTCAGGTACTCCCAACTGTTTTTTTCAGTGTACCGCGAATCTATCAAGAAATGGCAACTCGGATTATGCAAGATCCCAAAATTGAAGAAATGATATTCCATGACAACTTGCGATTTGTTTTTACAGCTGCTGCTCCTCTACCAAAAAATATTGCCGACCTTTTTGACGATCACGGCATTCCGGTGGTAGAAGGGTGGGGACTGACCGAGACATCTCCATGCTGCACTATCACTGATCCGACAATAGCCCGTGAGCCTGGTGTCGTGGGACAGCCTATTCCCGGTGTTTCCCTGCAACTGGCGGAAGATGGTGAAATCCTGGTGCGGGGGCCAAATGTCATGACCGGGTATTTCAAAAATGAAGACGCCACAAAGAAAGTACTTACAAAAGACGGCTGGTTCCACACAGGTGATGTGGGAGAAGTTGAAGATTCAGGCCTTCTTCTTATCTCTCGCAAGGATCGCATCTTCAAACTCTCTAATGCCGAGAAAGTCATTCCCACGGAAATTGAAAACATCATTGCCAAAGATTGTGCTTATCTTTCCCACGCTTATGTATCAGGGAACGGTAAAAACTATCCCGTTATTCTCCTCTTTCCTAACAAGGCCATGTTTCTTCAGGAGCCAGATCAGTCACAGCTGATGGAGGGATGTAAATGCCCTAAGAATCTGGATCAATATTTCAACTGTTTAAGCAACTGTCTGAAACATTGGAATGCTTCAATTGAGGCAAAGTATGCTCGGCCGAAGAAAGCAATGCTCATTAACCATGAACTGTCCATGGAAAATGAGGAATTAACCCCTTCCCTGAAGCTGGCGCCCAATGTTGTGAGGAAAGTTTTCAAAGCCCAGATCGAGAGTCTTTATGATGAGGACAAACCCATATCTGAGGAAACATATGTTATCGCAATGGAATAGCCCCATTCTGTTTATTAAGGTTATACGAACTTTCGGGAGTTCTTTTCATGAATGAAAAAAACGGATCTGGAACTGTTCGTATTGGCGTCGTAGGAATGGGCCCTGTTGGTTCAATTCTTTCAGCTCACCTGTTAGAGTCCGGCGCTTACGTCGTCTCTTGCGACATAAGTCAAACCAGAATAGAAAGCATTAAAACGAGAGGTATTTGCCTCACGAACACTATTGAAAAAGCAGTTCCGATCATGGATACCTGTCTTTCAGCGACGGAACTCCGGGAATATGATTTGGACCTTGTTGCAGTTTCAGTAAAAACTCCTTATTTCAAATCTGTGTTGGCTGAACTTGAAGAAACTCTTACAGAAAAAACATTTGTCATGAGCAGCCAAAATGGCCTTGATAATGAAGCTGAAATAGCCAAAATTTTTGGGGTTGATCGGACGCTACGCATGGTTATTAACTATGCCGGGAACTTGAATAATGATGGTTCTGTTCAAGTCACCTTTTTCAATCCGCCCAACTACGTTGCCGCTTTAGGACCCAAAGGGGTAGAAACGGGAAATCAGTTCGCTGAATTGCTCAACGCCGTAAGTTTGCAAACTATCGTTTTAGACGATATCCGGCCTCACAGCTGGGAAAAAACTATTTTGAATGCTGCCCTCTCCCCTGTCTCTGCCCTCTCCCGGCGAACGATGAAAGGTATTATGGAAACTGACTGGGGAGTGACTTTGGTAGAAAATATAGTGAATGAATCCATCGCCGTAGCGGAAGCTGAAGGGATTGATCTCGGAGAGGAATTTACACAGCACTGCATTCAATACCTGAAGGGCGGCGGTCGCCATAAACCGTCCATGCTGATCGATATCGAAAAAAATCTGCCCACCGAAATTGACTACCTTAACGGCAGGATAGTAGAATATGGGAAGAAACACTCTGTGCCGACACCCGTCAACCGTACTATCACGACTTTGATTAACCTCCTGGAACGCAAACCGGAATGACAAGAAAAGGGTAATATGGATTCAATTCAGGCGTGGCAGATGATTGCTAAAGATCAACCTTTTGAGTTGATAGATATCTCCGCCCCCAAGTTGGGAGACGACGAAGCCATTGTGGAGGTGGCCGGCTGCGGTGTTTGCCACACGGATCTGAGTTTCTGGCATTACGGTGTTCCAACTAGGCATGAACTCCCTCTGGTTCTGGGCCATGAAATCAGCGGTACCGTGGTAGATGGACCAGAAAACCTTATAGGTAAAACGGTCATCATTCCGGCCGTGATGCCCTGTGGTGAATGTGACCTTTGTAAAGCGGGAAGAGGAAACATTTGCCAGAAGCAAAAGATGCCCGGAAATGATTTTCATGGCGGGTTTGCAAGTCATGTGGTTGCGCCTGCCCGGTATCTGGCGGAAGTATCTGATGCCGTTCTAGAAAACCATGCACTAACTGATCTGGCTGTAATCGCCGATGCCGTTTCCACGCCCTACCAGGTGATGGTGAAAAGCGAAATCCAGGAAGGAGATTTTTCAATAATTATTGGCGTAGGCGGAGTGGGAATTTATGGAGCCCAGCTGGCGAAGATTTTTGGCGGAAAAGTACTGGCGTTGGACATTTCACAGGAAAAACTGGACCAACTTGGACAGGTAGGCATTGACCAGACATTAAATGTTTCCGGCATGGAGATTCGCGATATCAAAAAGGCAGTAAAGGAAAAATGCCGGGAAATGGGTGCCCCATCCAATCAATGGAAAATTTTTGAGATGTCCGGAACCAAACCGGGACAGGAACTGGCATTTGCCTTACTGGGGATTGCCGACACATTATCCATCGTTGGCTTCACCATGGATAAGCTGGAAGTCCGTTTAAGCAATCTGATGGCGTTTGATGCAAATATCATTGGCACGTGGGGTTGCAAACCTGAGTTGTATGCTGATGTTCTGGAATTAGTCGCCGAAAACAAACTTGTAATAAAACCATTTACTGAAACTTTCCCAATGTCACAAATCAACGGAATTTTTCAGCAAATGTTGACACATCAATCAAACAGACGCGCGGTAATGGTACCAGATTTCTAGAATAACTAACTATTAGGAGTTTGATATGAGCAATAATCTAGTAAACCACAATTTAGTAGACGTTGATTTCAAGGAAATCATCTATGAATTACGCCCCTGCCTGGATAAAGATGGGAATGCGGTTGATGGTCTTAATAATGCGTGGATCTTCCTGAATAATCCTAAACAGTACAACTCCTACACAACCGCCGCTGTGAAAGAAATTATCCTGGCTTTCCGGGCAGCATCCAATGACCGTAGCGTTGTTGCCGTAATTTTCTCAGCCGTGGGCGACAAATCATTCAGTACCGGGGGAAATACAAAGCAATATGCTGAGTATTATGCTGGCCGCCCCATGGAATACAAACAATATATGCGACTCTTCAATGATATGATGACATCTATCCTGCACTGTGACAAGCCTGTAATCTGTCGCGTGAACGGGATGCGGGTTGCCGGAGGGCAGGAAATCGGAATGGCCTGCGACTTCACCATTGCCAGCGACCTGGCGGTATTTGGCCAGGCTGGGCCCAAACACGGCAGTGCCCCTGATGGTGGCAGCACCGATTTTCTTGATCTTTATGTGGGCATTGAAAGAGCCATGCAAAGCGGTATCTTGTGCGAAATGTGGTCAGCCTATAAAGCAAAGAATCTTGGGCTCATTTCTGACGCTATTCCTGTTTTGAAAGTGGATGGGGAATTTGTTCGCAATCCTTTGCTTGTGACGGATCAGTGGATAAATGAAGCAGGGGATATTGTTTATGGACAGAATAAATCCGGTGATGAGCTCAAGAAAGGCAAAGAAGTGTTAATGAATGGAGAAATTGACCTGTCACCGCTGGATGATGCCGTGAATGCACTAGCTACAAAAATAATGTACCTGATGCCCGAATGTACCAGCAAGACCTTGAACAGTCTCCGAAAAAAGAAACTGGAGCATTGGAACAGAAACAGTCAGACCAATCGTGACTGGCTTGCGCAAAACATGGTTACAGAAGCACGGGCTGGTTTTCGGGCTTTTAATGAAGGTCCGAAAGGTAATCGTGAAGTGGACTTCATCAAACTGCGCAAGATGCTGGCTGAAGGGCATCCGTGGGATGATGAGTTGGTGGAAGCAATTTTGCCTAAATAACCATGGGGAAAATAACCACAGAATCACTTTTTAGCGGCCAGGTGGTCCGGTTCACGCTCAATGCACCCAAAGCAAATGTCCTAGATGCGGAAATGATGATGGCACTGCAGTCTGCTCTTGAGGAAACTGGGACGGATGTTAAGCTTATTCAGTTTACAGGTGCAGGAGATCATTTCAGTTTTGGAGCATCGGTGCCTGAACATTCAAAGGAGAATGCACCAGAAATGTTGCGTCATTTTCACGGACTGTTCAAAACAATAATGGAACTGTCGGTCCCCTCTATGGCCCTTGTTTCCGGGCAATGTTTGGGAGGCGGTTTTGAGCTGGCGCTTGCGTGCAACTTTCTTTTCCTGGATAAGACAGCACGGTTGGGGCAACCGGAAATCAATTTAGGTGTTTTTGCACCGCCGGCATCCCTGATCCTACCGCTGAAAGTCGGGCAGACAAAAGCTGATGAGCTGCTTCTTACCGGAAAAACTATAAAGCCTGAAGAAGTGATGCAATCCGGTTTGGGTACACAACTATTTGATGATCAGCAATCCATGATAAAGGGCGCTGATGCATGGGTGGAGAATAATATCCTACCAAAAAGTGCCTCTTCCTTGCGGTTTGCTTTAAAAGCTGCCCGGACCGGATTTAACCAGAACCTTTCTGCCAATCTGGATGACCTGGCCCGGTTTTATACAGAAGAATTGATGAAATCTCACGATGCTAATGAAGGGATCAAATCGTTCTTAGAGAAACGCAACCCAGAATGGACTAACAGCTAACGAGAAAAATCTATGAAATTTGAAAATAAAGTAGTGGTTGTTACCGGAGGTGCCAGGGGTATTGGCGCTGAAATTGTCAAACATTTCCTTCATGCAGGTGCTATTGTCCACATCCTGGATAAAGATATTGCCGATTCGTCCATTCCGGATGAAAATGATCGATTAATTGCCTCTTCCGGTGATGTTTCCAATGCGGAAGATGTGAAATCATTCATCTCCCATGTTGTTTCTGCATCGGGGAAAATCGACGTTTTAATCAATAATGCCGGTATTATCCGGGATAGTGTCATCTGGAAAATGGAAGAGGACGATTTTGATGCAGTGATGGATGTGAATCTAAAAGGTCCGTGGCTCATGTGCCGTGAAGTCGCCTCAATCATGCGTGAGCAGAAGAGCGGCAGGATAGTCAATATTGCGTCCCGTTCCTGGTTGGGGAATTTTGGGCAGTCCAACTATTCGTCTTCCAAAGGGGGCTTGGTGAGTCTAACACGGGTTCTGGCCCTGGAATTGGCGCGGAGCAATGTTACGGTTAATGCAGTGGCTCCGGGCCTTATCGATACTCCTATGACCCGCAGTATGAAACCGGAAATATATGACCAATTACAAAGCGCTATCCCCGGGGGGAAAGCCGGAACTCCCGCTGATATTGCCAATGCGGTCACTTTTCTTGCATCTGATGAAGCACAATATATTACAGGACAGATAATCCATGTAGATGGCGGAAAAAGTATTGGTGCAAATGTGTAAAGTTCCTTCTGCTTAGTATAGAGCTCTCAATTGGAAAAAGTACAGTTAAACGTTAATGGATTCCCGCAAGTTGTCCTGGTAGGTTCCCATGAAACTATTCTGGAAACATTACGCAATCGGCTCAATCTCACCGGAACCAAACAGTGCTGTGATGAAGGCACTTGCGGAAGTTGTACAATCCTAATGGATGGCAAACCTGTTTTAGGCTGTTTGACCCCAACAGTACGTTGTGTGGGGAAGGAAATTGTTACCATAGAAGGGGTCAGCTCTGGTGACCACCTGCATCCTGTACAAAAGCAGTTGGTTCAGAACGGTGGAATGCAATGTGGTTTCTGTACACCGGGTGTTGTAATGACAGCTATCCCGTACTTAAAAGAAAATCCTGATCCATCCATAGACGACATCAAGGAAGGTCTTTCCGGAAATCTATGCCGCTGCACCGGCTACAAAAAAATTATTGAAGCTGTAAAGAACGCTGCGGAGGAGCTGAACGGATGAGCGGCCCCATCGGGAAACCAACACCGTATATTGACGGAGTCCAGAAGGTGACAGGAAAAGCCATGTACACGGACGATTATCGTTTCCCGAACATGCTCTATGTAGGCTTATTGCGCAGCCCCCACGCCCACGCCCATATCAAGCATATTGACACATCAGCCGCAGAAACATATCCAGGAGTGTCTGCAGTCACTGTTGGTACAGATTTGCCTATTTCATTTGGGATACTGCCCATCAGTTCTGATGAAAATGCTATGGCTGTTGAGAAGGTGCGTTATGTGGGTGAGATTGTTGCTGCTGTGGCCGCGGAAACGATGGAAGCCGCCCAAAAAGGCGCTGAAAAAATAATTGTTGAATACGACCCCGTTCGTGCATTTATCGATCCTGGCGATTCCCTGGAAGTGTGTGACCCCGCCGAGCAGATCCACAGCCATACAAAGGGTGGAAAAAATATCCACAAGACAGCTGAATTACGTTTTAATGAACCGGAAAAGGCGCTGGAACAATCCCCATTCAAACGTACGGAATCCTTCAAATTTGCGGGTGTAACTCACGCCTTCACAGAACCGCATTCCACCATCGCTATCTGGAATGGAGACGAAACCCTGACGGTCATCAGTGCTACGCAGGTACCCCATTATCTGCACAGAAACCTGTCCAAAGTTCTGGAACTGCCTATGCACCGAGTTCGGGTAAAGAAACCCGCTTTAGGCGGCGGATTTGGCGGGAAAAGCGACCCGTTTGCTCATGAAATGATAACGGCCTATCTGTCAATGAAAACCAAACGTCCTGTTAAATGTACCTTTTCCAGGGAAGAAGTGTTTATCAACAATCACGGTCGCCATCCCACAACAATAGACATGTCTGTCGGTTGTGATCAGGATGGAATAATAACAGCTCTTGATACAGACACAATTATTGATGGTGGCGCCTACGGAAGTTTCGGTGTGGTAACGTCTTACTACAATGGTGTCCTGTTACAAGGGCCGTATAAAATTGACAAACTAGGTTTCAGGACACGGCGGGCGTACACAAATAAACCGCAATGTGGTGCCATGCGCGGACATGGTGCTGTAAATCCCAGGTATGCCATGGAAGTAATCCTGGACATGCTGGCCCACGATGCGGGCATTGACCCGTGCGATCTGAGAGAAAAAAACTTCCTGGAGGAAAATACGATAACAGTTGGCCAGTTGCGCATTACCAGTAACGGTGTCCGCGATTGCCTGCAGGCAGTCCGGAAAAAGTCTAACTGGGACAAACTTTACGGAAAACAGCCTTACGGCCGTGGTTTAGGCATCGGGTGCGGTTTTTACATCAGTGGCAGCGCCCTTCCCATCATCTGGAATCACTATCCGCAAACAGTGGTTCATGCCAAACTTGATTTTGACGGAAGAATCGTCATGTTCAGCGGCGCCAGCGACATTGGGCAGGGCAGTGATACCATTCTGGCTCAGATCGCCTCCGAAGAACTGGGTGTTCCCATGAATTATGTTCAGCTGGAAGTAGCCGACACCAAAACTACGCCGGTGGACCTTGGTAGTTATTCCAGCCGTGTCACCTTCATGGTTGGCAATGCGGCAAAAATGGCGGCGGAAAAGCTCAGGAATGAGATGGCTAAGGCTATCGCTAAAGAAAAGGATGTTTCAGCGGATGATATTGTGTTCAGGGACAACAAAATCTTTACAGAGGATGGTGCTGTCGATATCTCATGGGAAGATGGTGTCGAAGCAGCCCTGGCTGGCCGGGGAGCTATTGTGGAAAGTGGCTATTATTTTTCGCCCAAGATGGGGGGAGATTTCAAGGGTTCCGGCGCAGGCTTAAGCCCCGCTTACAGTTTTGGTGCCTTTATTTCCGACGTAACAGTGAACCCCTCCACAGGAAGCGTAAAAGTAGAAAAAATCTGGGCGGCACATGATTGTGGAAAGGCGTTGAATCCCCTGGCTGTAGAGGGCCAAATTGAAGGCAGTATTCATATGGGATTAGGCCAGGCAATCTCAGAAGATCTGCGCTACGTGAATGGCCAGATAGTGAATGCCAACTTCTTCGATTACCGCATTCCATACAGCGTAGATACACCGGATATGGATGTAACGATTATTGAATCGAATGACAGTGAAGGACCTTACGGTGCCAAGGAAGCAGGCGAGGGCCCCATTCATCCTGTTTTACCTTCTATAGGAAATGCGATTTACGATGCGGTTGGGATCCGTATGATGGAACTTCCAATCACGCCGGACAAGGTGCTGGCAAAGATTCAGGAAAAGGGTTAGGACATGGGTCACTATTTCCGTCCAACCACTATCAAAGAAGCTCTTTCCCTGGCGTCCGATTGGCCGGGTAATTACAGATATTTCGGGGGAGGAACCGATTTACAAATCTACCGGAAACAGAAATTGCTAAATAATGAAGCCATTATTGACCTGAGTGAACTTGATGATACCTGTAGCATTAAAGCTGATGAAAATTCCATGAAACTGGGCGCTTTCGTCACCCTGGATGAAATAACTACATCCAACGACATTCAAACACATTTCCCACTGTTGGCGGAAGCTGCCGCATCAGTGGCAACGCCGGTGATCCGTAAGACGGCTACTATTGGCGGCAACCTGTTGGTCAACAATCGGTGTACATTATACAATCAGTCAAAAGAATGGCGAGATGCGGTTGGATCCTGCCTGCGGGAAGTTGGCAATAGTTGCCTGGTGACAGGAGGAAAAGACAAATGTTTTTCCAGAAATGTATCTGATACGGCACCCGCCTTGATCGCCTTGAACGCGGTGGTTATTATCCACGGCCAGGACGGGAAAAAAGAAATCCCACTACAGGATATATATGCTCCGGATGGAATCAAATTCCATGATCATCTGGATGGGGATGCAATAGTTTCAGAAATACGTGTTCCAGCCAAACCTGTAAGCTGGTGGTTCAAAAAACTGCGTTTACGGAAGACACTGGATTTTACTTCTCTGACTGTGGCTGCAACCGTTGATTCGGCTGGTATTGCCCGGGTCTGTTTGAACGGAGTATCCATGTCACCTGTTCTTATTGAAGAATCGCTTAAAAAGCTGACACTTGAAACAGTCATCAAAAAAGCCCGCAAAAACTGCAAGACGGTTGACAACGACTTAATGCCTCTGAAATACAGGCGGGAAATGATTAATGTCTATTTAAATGAATGGTGGGAATCAAAATAAATGATCGGTAATCCTTCACTAAACCAGAAAAAGCTTGAGATTAAAAGAGCGCTTATCTCTGTCTATGATAAAACAGGTGTTGTTGATCTCTCTAAAAAACTCATTGAACTTGGTGTGGAGATCCTCTCTACCGGCGGGACGGCCGGAACGCTCCGTGATGAGGGCATCCCCGTAACGGATGTGAGTGATTACACACAGTTCCCTGAGATTATGGACGGCCGGGTTAAAACTATCAACCCTCTTGTTGAAGGGGGCATTTTGGGCTTGAGGGACCTGCACGGTAAAGATGCAGAAAAGCACAATATCAAATGGATCGACCTGGTGGTGTGTAATCTCTACCCCTTCTCTGAAACAATCTCGCAGGAAGAGTGTGACCTGGCCCTTGCACTGGAAAATGTGGATATCGGCGGCCCCACCATGATTCGTTCTGCCGCCAAAAATGTGGGGTGGGTCACCGTAATGGTGGATCCGTCAGATTATACAGCAGTATCAAATGAACTGGAGGAAAACGGCGCACTCACTTTTGAGTTCCGCCAGCGTCTTTCTTCCAAGGCTTTTGGCCACACTGCACAGTATGATGCCATCATTCACAACTATCTGAAAGATGAAAAACTTTCTGAGACATTGAGTCTCACCTTCGAAAAACAGGCAGAAATGCGTTATGGTGAAAATCCCCACCAGGCTGCCGCGTCCTACCGGATTCCCGGCGTCAGTTCCAACAACATCCTTAACGCCAAGGTCCACCAGGGAAAACAGCTTTCTTACAATAATATCATGGATGCAGACGGTGCTCTGACCTGTGTCCGCGAATTTGATGAACCGGCCTGTGTGGTGGTGAAGCATGCCAATCCTTGCGGCGTAGCCACCGGTGATGATTTACTGGATGTTTACAACCGCGCTTTCAATGCCGATTCTCTTTCCGCATTTGGCGGTATTATTGCCCTCAACCGCACTTGCACAAAAGAAGTGGCGGAAGCTATCACTTCCGTGTTCGTTGAAATTGTTCTGGCACCGGATTTCCAGTCTGAAGCGCTGGAAACCTTCAAAAAGAAAAAGAACCTCCGTGTATTAGAAATCGGCAATATTGTCAAACGCGAACCCAAGTTAGAAATAAGAAATGTTGATGGCGGTCTGTTGGTTCAGGACGTGGATACAAAAATGTTGACCCGGGATGATCTTAATGTGGTAACGGACAAGAAACCAACGGACCAAGAAATCGATACCGCCTTATTCACCTGGAAGGTGTTGCGCCACGCCAAATCCAACGGCATTCTCATCGCAAAGGATAATACCACGGTGGGGCTCGGAGCAGGTCAGGTGAGCCGGGTGGATGCAGTGCACATGGCTCTACACAAGGGCGGCGAAAATGTGCGGGGCGGTGTGTTGGCTTCTGATGCATTTTTTCCCTTCCGGGACAGTATTGATGCCATTGGCGATACAGGGATTACCACCGTGCTCCAGCCCGGCGGCTCTATTCGTGATCAGGAAGTGATCGATGCTTGTAACGAACACGGCATGGCCATGGTTTTTACCGGCCAACGCTGTTTCAAGCATTAATCGGCGCGGACTAGTTCAGCAGCACACCCTTTTTTACCCGAAACTGATCCTGAACTGATAATTTTATAAGGTATACTCCCGAGGGGAGTAGGCGCCCTTTGCTATCTAAAGCTGACCGAAGTTTTACGCATACATACCATTCAGCAGGTCTTCATTATGTTCAACAATCACCTTTCTGCGAATTTTGAACGTCGGAGTAATCTCATCCTTATCCTGATCAAAATCTTCCTCAAGAATGCGGAATTTCTTTACTGTCTCATAGGATGCCAAATCTTCATTCTTAATGCTCACTTCCCCATTGATCAGATCTATCACTTCAGGCTTTTTTGATAGATCTCCCTGATCCTGGTAAAGTAGCTTCTTGTCCCGGGCGAATTTTGTAATCTCATCCTCGTCAAGGGTGATAAGTGCTGTAAGGTACGGTTTCCTGTCGCCATAGACCATGGCCTGGCTCACATAAGGGCTCGTCTTCAGGAGATTCTCAATATTTTGCGGTGCCACATTCTTTCCGCCGGCGGTGATGAGAATGTCTTTTTTTCTATCGGTGATAAAGAGAAAACCTTCTTCATCAAGATATCCCACATCACCCGTGTGGAGCCAAAGTTCGCCATTCTTCCCGGAGTGCAGAAGTTCGTCGGTAGCCTCTTTGTTCTTATAATAACCGGATATATTTTGAGGTGCCTTTACGCAGATTTCCCCATCTTCAGCAATTTTGATCTGGGTATCCGGCAGCGCCTGGCCCACAGACCCGATTTTTACTTTTCCCGGTCTGTTCGCTGAAATCACTCCTGCCGTTTCTGTCATGCCGTACCCTTCGTACACATCGATACCCATCCAGTTGAAATAGTGGATAATATCCGGTGATATGGGCGCTGCACCGGAAATCATGAAACGGATACGTCCACCAAAAATATCCATCACCTTGTTATAGATAAAAAAGCGGGCCACGGTGCCCTTTATCCGAAGCCAGAAGTTCACCGGGAGACTCTCAGTTCTCTGAAGAGCTATCTTTTTCCCTACGCTCAGTGCCCACTGGTATACTTTCCGCTGTAACCGTGTTGCATCACCAATCCCGGTGGCTATCCGTGCATAGAATTTTTCAAACACCCGGGGCGTGCCAAACATAATGGTAGGACCCGTCTGCCGGAGGTTGTGGGGCAAATCATCCATACTTTCAGCAAATACGGTCTGATTCCCAAAAGCCAGTTTATTGAAGTGACCCAATAGTCGCTCCGCAATGTGCGCCAGAGGGAGATAGGCGATGGATAAATCTTCCTTCTCAACACCGATCATGTCCGGGAGGTGCCGGATGATGGCAATAACATTGCGACTATTGATGATTCCCGCTTTGGGGTGGCCTGTGGTGCCGGAAGTGTAGATAAAACTGATAATATCTTCAGGATCACCGGCCTCGATCCGATCCTCAAAGGTGTTGGGGTGTTCCTGTCGGTAGTGAGCTCCCATCTCCATGAAATCCCGGAGTGATGTAACATTGGGAAGATCATTGGGTACATATTTGTCAAATACCACTATTCTCTCTATTTGCGGCAGTTTCTCCCAGATGGCCAACATCTTGTCCAGCTGTTCCTGATCTTCCACAAAAGCGAGCCGGCTGTCGCTGTGCTCCGCAATGTAGTAAACCTGTTCTTCGGTGTTGGAATGGTAGATGGGGGCGGTGACGCACCCTATCCCCATGATGGCCATATCGCAGACCACCCACTCCAGCCTGGTCTGGCTGAGAATAGACACCTTATCACCCCTGTTCATACCGCACGCAAGGAGTGCATTCCCTATATCCCGGGACCTTTCGCCATACTCCCGCCAGGTGAGTGATTCCCACGCACCACGCTGTTTGCGCCAAAGGGTAATATCATCACCATGCTCATTGACGTAATACCAGAACAGTTTTGAAATAGTATTATATCTGTCGAAATCCGGTATCATAAAGCTTCTACATCCCCCACAATCTGGCCCGCCGGACATATTTCCCTTCTCCCAGGTACATCTCCCTCACTTTTTCTTCCCGCCTCAGTTCCTCATAGGTTCCACTGAGGAAAATTTTTCCTGAAGTCAACACATACCCATAGTCTGCAATACGGAGTGCCTGATTGATATTTTGCTCCACCAACAGGATGGTGACCCCTGACCGGTGGAGCTCCTTGATGGTATCAAAGATTTCCTGAACCAGCAGAGGAGAGAGGCCCAGGGACGGTTCATCCAGCAGCAATAGTTTTGGTTGTAACATTAGGGCTCTTGAGATTGCCAGCATCTGCTGTTCCCCACCGCTAAGCGTACCTGCCAGCTGACGGCTTCGATCCTGCAAAACAGGGAACCGGTGGTAGACACTTTCCAACCTCTCTTCCAATATTGCCTTATCATTAATGAGAAAACCGCCCATTATGAGATTTTCATAAACAGTAAGTTCGGGGAAAATATGCCTGTTCTCCGGCACGTGTCCGATCCCCAGACCAACAATATCTTCAGGATCCATTCCATCAATGCGCTGCTGGTCAAAATGGATCGTCCCGGTCTCAGGCTCGAGGATCCCGCTGACTGTTTTGAGAATGGTTGTTTTCCCAGCACCGTTGGCACCCAAAATGCAGACCAATTTCCCATGGGGAACCTCAAGTGAGACGCCATGCAGCGCCTTGATCTTCCCGTAGAACGCCTCTACACCGATAAGTTTAAGCAACGGCCCCCTCCCCCAGGAATGCAGAGATTACGTCAGGATGCTCTTGTACCTCATCCGGGTTCCCCACAGTTACAATATTCCCGGAATCGAGAACACAGACCCGGTCAGAGATGCTCATAACCAGGCTCATGTCGTGCTCTACCACCAGGACGGTGATACCCAGATCGTCACGGATCTCGGTGATAATCTTGGCTATTTCCATGGTTTCCTGATCATTCATCCCTGCTGCCGGTTCATCAATAAGAACAAGTTTTGGCCGTGCCACAAGTGACCGGGCAATCTCCACAAGTTTCTGAATACCGTAAGGTTGTCCGGAAAGATATTTCTGTTCATAATTGGCCAGGCCGAGAAAGTCCAGCACCTTCAGTGCCGCTTGTTCTTCACTTTCCCGTTGATCCCTGAACAACCATCTTCTCACAGTTTCCCGATTGTCTATCCGGGAGTGATTGCCCAACAGAACATTGTCCAGAATCGTCATATAGGGAACGTTCTGAAGATTCTGAAAGGTGCGGGAGATTCCGGCGTCAATAATCCTGTGAGGCGGCTGTGAAAGAAGATCAAGACTTCCGTAACAGATTGTACCGTGGTGAGGTTTGACAAAACCGCTGACGCAGTTGAACAGGGTTGTTTTCCCTGAACCGTTCGGTCCCACCAGTGAAAAAATCTCTCCTTCACGAATCTCCATAGAGACCCCGTTGAGAGCTACGACGCCGGAAAAACGGACGTGAAGATCTTCGATCTGAAGATCAGGCATGAGGGGAAAGAGGATTGTGACAGTACATGGCTAAAGAGAGTTAGGGCGGGTCAGAGGAGGTCTGGAGCAGTGGAAGATGTCTTCCCCACTGCTCCATGTTTCCGTAATAAAACGTTATTCGATCCAGTCCGAAATGATCTGCTGTATTCCGCCCCTGGTTGCAACGAGGACAACAGATTCTGTCCCGGCACGATCGCTGGGACCGTAGGAAATGCCGGGAAAAACACCCTTTCCGTCCCAATCCTTGATCCCTTCCATAGCACGAATTAGTCCCGCTCTGGTCAGTCGCTTACCAGCACGCTCCAGCCCTTCTACAAGGACCATAGCTGTCATGAAACCGTAAAAATTGTACATCCCCATCACTTTCGGATCGGTGCCAGAGTTTTCAAAAAGCTCCCGGTAAAGCTTGGCCCCTTCAACGTCAGAGTTATACAGCTGGGCAAAGTTTGCTGCAATAAACCCTTCACCTTCCTTACCGGCGCCGAGGACCACACGGTGATCCATAGTGGGGCTGATACCGAGGAACTGAGGTGCGTAGCTCATGGCTGCTGCTGTCTTCATAACAATGATCGGTTCACGGACAACACCGCCAATGATCACATGGGTTGCGCCCCCTTTCAAAAGGTTCATCACCTGGCCTGCAAAATCGGTGGCTCCCCTCTGATAGGCTTCTTTTTGAACCGTGACGCCGTGGCGTTTCTCAGCTTCAGCAATCCCTTTCAGCACATTGGCGCCGTAGTCGTCATCCTGATAAATGACACCTACTTTCGCATCACCGTTCTGTTCATAAGCATAATCAACGAGGATATTAGCCTGTTTATCATAACCTGTATCGGTATGAAATATGTATTCCCATCCTCTTCTCGACCGGTCGGACATGGTCCCGGATTGCGTGGCCGGTGCTATGAGGGGAATTTTGTATTCTTCCAGTGTGGGACGGAGCGCCTCACAGGGAGACGTTCCGATGACCTGGTAGAAGCAAAAGACCTGGTCCTGCTCCACCAGTTTCTTGGCCGATGCCACTGCTTTCTGAGGATTGTATTGATGGTCCTCAATGACCATTTTAATCTTTCTGCCGTGGATGCCACCCTTTCCGTTGATATAGTTGAAATAGAGATTTGAGCCGTGGGGCAGTGCCATTCCCAATTCCTTCATGGGACCGCTAAGGTCCTGGATATTGCCGATAAGTATTTCACTGTCGGTAACGCCCGGTGTCGGTTCGCGGCCAGCACAGCCAAGGAACAGGGCGACCAAAAATGTTAGTAAAAGAAAATTCCTGATCTTCATGGCAGATTCTCCTCTTGTTATGTAAATCTTTTCTTCGGGTTGAAGGGAAACAGTTTCCAGTAAATTCTTATCTTAAGCCACACGCCATATAACCCCATCGGTTGGAATATAATAAAGAGGAACATTATAAGCCCGAATATTAGGGACTGGATGTCCGCCACCTCGATGGCAACGAAGAGTGCCATCCAGTCTTTGAACGCAGGAATCAGCAGAAAATCGAGCAATACAATGAAAACGGATCCGAGAACGGCGCCATATATAGAGCCGGCCCCGCCCACAAGTATCATAATAATAAAATAGATAGAGAGCAGAATATCGAAATGATCCGTACTGATAAAACGCATGGTGTGTGCAAACAGGACCCCCGCGAGTCCCGCCAGGACGGCGGACATAAAAAAAGCTAAAAGTTTATACCGTGTAAGGTTCACCCCTGCTGCCTCGGCAGCCCGCTCAGAGTCCCGGATGGCCATAAAGGCCCGGCCTATCTTTGAGTTCATCACTCTTCTTGCCACAACAATTACCGCCACGACAAAAGTGAAAATGAGAAAATAGTTGGTCCAGTCGTTGGCAAACTCAAAACCAAATAGAACAGGATTGGATACTTCCAGACCGGCAGACCCTTCAGTCCACGCCCTGAGGGCAATAATCAGCCGACGGGCAATAAAGCCGAACCCCATAGTGGTAAGACCGAGATACATCCCGGAGATCCTGAGAGCGGGGAAACCTACCACCAGTCCAAAGAGTCCCGTAATTATAGGCGTAATGATTAGCGAGAGGCCAAAGGGGACACCCGCCTGATCCACCAGGACCGCCGATGTGTAGGCACCGATAGCCAAAAAGCCGGCGTGCCCCAGGGATATGAGCCCCGTGTAGCCGCTCAGAATATCCAACCCCACAGCAAGGATGGTATAGATGCCGGCAATGTTCAAAACATAGAGATAATATTTGTAGCTAAACGTCACACCCCGAATCAAAAACGGAATGGCGATGACCAAAAGAACAAGTGGCGCGATCCAGCTTAGATTCTCGTCTGCGTATCTGCTCTTCAAACCCGGTCAACCTCCTCCTGGCCCAAGATTCCTGTCGGCCGGATCATAAGCACCGCAATGAGCACAATCCAGACAATGACGTCATTGATCTCTTTCACCCAGGGAAAATGAAAAGAGAGTGTACCCATGCTCACCGTTTCGATAACACCCATGATAACACCCCCCACGATAGCGCCGGGAATAGAGCCGAATCCGCCCAGAACAGCGGCCGGGAACGCCTTAAGCCCCAGGAAACCCATATGTGTATCAAGCAGTGTCCGGGGTGCCAGCAAAACACCTCCGATGGTGGCTACCACCATAGAGAAGATCCACACATTGCGGTACACTTTTTTCACGGGGATTCCCACAAGGTGCGCTGCCATGGGATCCTCGGCAGTGGCTTTCATGGCGATTCCCCATTTTGTCCTGTTGAAAAACAAATAGAACACCACGACAAGGACGACTGCACTGAGGATGATGAACATATCAAGTGTTGAAACAGCCACACCGCCAAAAGTGATAACACTACTGCCGAAAGGCGACGGCGGGATACGCGTCATGGGCCCGGCAATAACTGCCATGACTGCCCTGAGAATAATGGCCAGGGAGATGGTTGCCATAATGACAGAGAAAACAGGTTCATCTTTCAGGGGCCTGTTAATTATAAGGTCCAGGAACGCCCCAAAGAGAACGGCGAAAGCGACGGCTCCCACAAGTGCAATAATGAATGCCCAGGCGCCGTTCAACAGAGGAACCTCCAGCAGGGCGGAGACGAAGAAAAAATTGACATAAGCCCCCACCATCATCAACTCACCCTGGGCAAAGTTGACCACTTCCGTAGCTTTGTAGATGAGGGTGAAACCGAGGGCGATAAGGGCATAGATACACCCCAGAGCTATGCCGCTGACAACCTCCTGAGTAAGACCTCCGAAGGTTTCAGTCATCGATAGACAGACCGGCCCTTAGTAATCACTTCTTCCCCGGAAACTTTGCGGACAGTGAACTTCACTTCACCGTCTTTTTCATCGGTTTCCAGAAGCAATTCATCTTCAGGGAGCACAGGAAACGCGAACCGGACAGTGATGGATTTCAGTCTTGCGGGGTCCTCATCTCCTATGAGTCTGTTGGCGGTAATACCGAGTGTGCAGAGCCCCTGGAGAATATTCCCCCCGAGGCCGGCAGCCCGCCCAAACGCAGGATCGATGTGAATAAGATTAAAATCACCGCTGGCTCCGGCATAATAGTGCGGTAGATACCTGTCTATTTTGATCCGGTCACTCACTGCCTCTCTCCACCAGTGTCCATTTCCCCTTGCACACCAATTCGCCGTTCTGGTTTAAGGATTCTGTTGTCATAATTAATAACTGGTTCTTCAGCCCTGCCCTGTTCTCTTTTTCAATAATATCCGTGATGGTCACTGTTGTTGAAATGGTATCTCCAGACTTCACCACTTCGCCAAATTCAAAGGTCTGTTCCCCGTGCACAATTCTGGGAACGTCCATTGCCAGCTCCTCATCTTCGAAAACATTACGCATAGCCCGATAGCAGTAAGTGGCAACAAATGTAGGAGGGGCAACCACAGCTCCGTAGTGTGATCTGGAGGCAAATTCGTGATCTGTACAGTAAGGATTGGTCGACAGCGTGGCTCGGGCGTATTCAAAAATCTTTTCCCGGCCCACTTCATATTGAATGATAGGGTAGGTCTTACCTACAAGAGACTGATTCATGATTGATCCCTGATTTTAGACGAGAAACAATTTACTGATCCAGATCAAAATTGTGTTAACGCAATTTGATCAGACCCGGTTGCTCTAGGTCAGCATCCACAGTATAAAGAGTTCTATTATCCTCTCACCAAGAAAGACAGCACCCACACAGCCGAGGATCAAAAAAGGGCCAAAGGGAATCATCTGCCCAAATTTTACTCTTCTGGTAATAAAACCCGCAGCGGCAACAAGGGCCGCCAGAAAAAATGCTCCATAGAGGCTCACCACCACCAACTGCCACCCAAGAAACATGCCCAAGACAAAACCGAGCTTTACATCTCCGAAGCCCAGAGACTCCTTTTTAAATACAAGTATTCCCAACTGTCCCGCCAGGTAAAGGAACCCGCCGAACACCACTGACCCTAAGAGTGCTTCATAAAGCGTCAGCCAGGATGGATCCTTGAATATTAGAAGACACCAGGCACCCAGGCAAAGCAGCAAAAGAGAATCAGGAATAATAAAGTGTTCCAAATCAATAAAGGCAATGACGATGAGAAGATAGAAAAAAATCAGGAAAGCAGATCCATCCAGGGAAAATCCAAAATGCCCCAGTGTGGCGGAGGTCACAAGGGCCGTCAGGATCTCCACGGCGGGGTACCGCCAGGAGATGGGTGCACTACAAGATGAACATTTGCCTTTCAGAATGAGATAACTGACAACCGGGATATTGTGAAAGAATCGGACGGGCTTACTGCATTGAGGACAAAAAGAGCCGGGCCTGACAATACTGATCTCTCGCGGGATCCTGTAAATACAAACATTAAGAAAACTCCCTACGATTGCACCCAGAGATAATGCAATTATGATGATCATTAGCAGCAGGTTTCAGTTACGAAGTCCGCTCATATCTAGCTATTATCTGGCCACAGGCTATTATCTTCCCTTCCATACTGGTCCTCAAAGCTGCAATATCGGCTGGTGAGCCACCTATGGATGCGTTAAGAGCATAAATCTTGAAAACGTACCGGTGGTTAATCCCGTCGTTGACGGGCGGGCACGGCCCGGCGTAATTGTCCAGTTCCGTGGCACCGGCTGGCGCTGCCGCATTCCGGGCCAGAGATGAGGTGGCCTTGGGAATGTTGTACATTGCCCAGTGTGTGAAATTATCAGCATCAGCATCTGATAAAATAATTACGAGTGATGCAGCATCCTCAGGTACGCCACTCCAGTTTAGCTGAGGCGATTGATTCAGACCACCGCATCCATCCTCCAACCTGTGATTCGCCTCAAGAGTCTCTCCCTGATCAAAATCGTCCGACTGCAATGAGATAAGTGAACCTCCAGAAACCACTTCAGCTGAACTCCCAATCACACATAAATCATCAAACAGAACCGTCCCTCCTCCAAACTCAAAAATCCCCTGCCCTTCCTCTCCTTCATGATCCGCAACAGAACGGCCAACTCTTGCGTTCCAATAGGCCTGTTTTCCCCTGGCGGCATCAATGCTTCTATTTGAACTGAGAATTATTTTTGTCCCCATTGATGCGATCATAACAGAAAGGATCAAAAACATAATAATTGCGAACCCGGTGCCAAGCCAGCCTCTATTTGAAAAAAAGGTCATTATAGGGTCACCTTTCTTTCAGGGAAAACAATCGTAGAATATGACGTGGTACCATCCAGAAAAACCAGATCAAGCTTCAATTCCACATAGATAATTTCGTTGAGTCTATCATGATTCCCAGCCTCGGTTGAAAGCCACGGCTTTGGTGGGTTATCAGCAAGCTCGGCACGATCTTCATTTAGATATTTGAACTCCGTGGTTGGTCTGACACCTTCAATGACTGTATGAAAATTTTGATTGTTTCCACAATCTGCAAGACACAGTTTTATCGTACCGTCTGTACCATCAATTTTGTAGCGATAGGTCTGAGCAGGAACAGTTGCGATTTCAATTTCAATCTCTTCCACACCAGCCCTTGTAATGGTCGTGCAGTTATTCATGTCTTCGGTAAACCTGCTCAGAGCAAACTCCGCTCTTTTTGTAACACTGCCTATTGCAGTCATGGTGCGGTAATTGTCAAGGATATTAGAAAAAATCAATGCCATTCCGGGTGCAAGGATACCAATGAGGGTTAAAACAATAATTAATTCAATAAGGGTAAAACCTTTCTGTTTATTATATACAGCCATCTTAATTCTGAGACTCTATTTTTATGAAATATTTTTGAGCGATATGGTCAACTACAGGAGGGTCAGACTGTATCGGTTCTTCCGAATTAGGAGATGCAATCCTATAATAACCATTTAAATCCTGAATACTCATATCAGCTTGGAAAACCCAATCCTCTGTCTCTGAGTCCCATTTCCATGTACCTCTGCCATTTGGATCAAATTCTCGAGCTTCAGCTGCTGTTT